>Ga0209367_1000728_pt1 | contig 35880 bp, 26 predicted proteins | sample WorMetLIZISLAND2_FD_187412 | JGI IMG/M metagenome (GOLD analysis project Ga0209367, IMG submission 187412) | Marine gutless worms symbiont microbial communities from Max Planck institute for Marine Microbiology, Germany - Olavius geniculatus... ... | reverse complement strand
GCTTTGAGACTCTTTTGTATAATTATAAATATTCATTTTATATGCAGTTCTTATGTAGTGATAATGCTGTAGTTAAATATTTTGTAAGAATTGGACTGTGATGTGTATATGTTTTATTTTTGCTTTTCTTTTTTACCACTTTTATTGCTTTTATTATTTTACCTGTGTTCTATGGATGTTTCTGTCTGAAATAAACTTGATTGATTGTTGATTGATTTGTATATATTTTAGTGTTTTAGTGATGAATGTCTTATTAAGACTTTTAAAACCACCTGGTCTTATTGCATATGGTATGTTGTATGTTTCACTAGCTGGGGTATCTGCTTTTTCATGATTTGACACTGTTAGTTGACTAATAAGGATGCCATCCAGCCAGTAACTTTTTTCTGGCAAGTTTCAGAATGCATTTACCCCACCCCCATCCCCCAGTACAAACTTATCTGCATAGCCAGGCTTGACTTACTGCCAACCAGCACCCAGCACTTTATAAGTGTCTATTGTTATTGTTATTATAACTAGCATTTTTAGTGTTATTACTTTGTCAAGGTTTACTCCTTTTGATGAACTGGTTTAACGTGGTGAATCTTGTTGCAGATCACGTAGATTCAATACAGAATTGCGTGACTGTTGCTCAGGATGCCATCGCCAAACTTTTGCGGTAATGGTTTTTTGTATATTGCAAATCCGGAGAATATGTTTTCACTTAGTTCAAGCTTGATTAGTAGTTTCAGAGCTACACTAGATTAGGTTTGGTGTAATCTGTAGTTCTGTTATGATTACAAGTGAAAGTTGTAGTACAAGTAATAGGGCTGAAATAGTATAAGTAAAACGAATTGATTAGGTATCCAGCAAAGATGAGCATTCTGAGGTAAAAGCCTGCATTTTGATGCAATATAATAAGATATGCTGACAGTTGTTGCTACAGTAGAACTGTAAAAGGTCACACGAGTTCACTGCCATTTGTTTTGTCCTTTTTTACTTGCATTTGCATACAAAATTGTAAGTGAAATTATTAAAGTTGTTTTAGTATAGCCCTGCTGAGCCTTTGCAGTTTTAGACTGAGTTAATGGGTGATTTTAAGCGACACTTATTGTGAATCTCATGAATTTTGTGGGTACCGGTATATAGATTATAGGAAGTTGATGACCATCTCAAATATTTGCTAAAATACTCTGTGCTGATGAAGTCACGTTGCCTTTTTTGTTGCTTCATTATTTGTATTCTTTTCACATGCATCTGTGGGAACATAGTGGCAATGTCATTTTTGCAGCAACCAACATTGAGTCAGATTAGTACTGGGATTAGTGGCCATTTGCAGGTGTATTTGACCAAGCCAACTCAGCCTGGCTATTTCTTCGTGGTTAGGCAAAGTGAGCACTGGCAATGGTTACGGCCACTGCTATGGAAGATACGAGTTTTGTATAACAGTAAGCCTTGTTATCAGGACTGCTGGCATACTGAATTAGTCAGTTAAAAGCACTGGCTGTTGATAGAGCTGCCCATCTGACCAACTTGGGTTAATTGTTTTTAGTCCTCACCGGCTCAAATCTCTGCAAAGGGGATGCGCTGCCATGCAATGGACGTTTGGTGTATGCATGAACGCTCTTGTGACCGTTTGCAGGCGGGTGAATGGTGAACAGTGGAAGAAGGTTGAGAAAAGCATTTATTCAGTCTCGGTGAAGATTGACGCTGCGGTAAAAGCTTGTCGTACAAGTCTGGTTGCGTCGTCATCTGCTGGCTTTCAGAAGGTTTCTTGCATTGCATTCTGAATTGTTGGAAAACACATCTAGATTATTTACTGTCCTGGTGGTTATGTAAAGCATGTGACTATTTTTGCTTTTTCTGTGATTTCATTTACACGCGGATGCTAAATTGTGCATTACGTAAGACAGCAACATTATTGTGCTTAAGTAACATTATGTTCTAACAGAAATACTTAGTTTGTCTTAAATTGGCTTTTGGTTCTTTGCATGCCGATTTTCAAGTAGATAGTATACACACCGTGATCAGCTCGCTGTTCTAGTGCTTATATCAAGTGAGGGACTGTGTTTACTGTTTTTTTTACCATCATTACGATTACATTGTGTTAAATTGTGATTTATGTAAGAAAGCAACATTATTGTGCTTAACTAACATTATCTTCTAAAAGAAAAACTAAGTTTGTTTTAAATTGTGTTAGTAGTGACAGTAGGTCATCTAGAAATACTGTTCTTCTATGTTGCATCTTGTGCATTAATTAATTACCATTGATTAATCACCACCATACTGCCATAATTACATGTACGAGGGTCGTTCGATAATTAATTTACAAAACAGCATCATTCTATTAGTTTTCCAAATCTAAAAAATTTGAAATGTATGTTTATTATACAGCTTTCTGAAATTTTCTTTTACATCTGCCATTAGTTTATTTTGTGGTGAGCGATCTGGTCCGATATCAGATAATGTGATGAATTTGGCCATTAAACGCATAACTTAAATAAGTGAACATAGTTGATGATGTCATGCTACTTGCTTTTGTATTTAGTTGCAGGAGAAAGCCATCCAGCATCATAAAGCTTTGACTGACTACGTCAGTTGGTATGTCTTCATTATCTTCCCTCATTATTGGCGAAATAATACACAAAATGTACTTGGAATTGGCTCACTAGACTTGCTGTTTTAATGTCATTTTCACATTTGAATATTGACTAATTTTACTAACTCCTGTTTACAATACATTACTGGTCTGTAATTTGATGTTATTTGTAATTGGCATAACACCTGTACCAATAACTCTAAAATTGTAGATTGTAGAGTGTTTAATGTGTAATATGTTTGCTGTGTTTCATAAAAAGGGCTCACTCACTTTGTTTTTCACTTACCGTGGAGCCAAATATACATTTTGCCCAGTTCTTGACGTTTGCCTCAAGATGATTTGTTGTCTGCACTTTTTGCCCTCATGCTCAGCAGTTTGATAAGTTTAGTGTTACAGCATTGTGCCGTCTTTTGTCCGTTAAATGCTTGTACCATATATGATTTCCTATTTGTCACTTTTTCTGCATGGTTTATTATTTCGGGAGCATGCAATAGTTGTGGTAATTTCTAATTGATAAGCAACGTGTGTCGTGTGATGAACAGCTATGTTGAGGTGAATGGACACAAGCCTGACCAGCACAGTCTGGCAATGATGCTAACTGTTCTATCTCAGTCACTGGATGATCTCTCTAACCACTGCCTCACCGCACTTCTACAGGTAAGGTGCTTACATTATTATCACTGCCGATGATGGATGTTGTCTGACAGTTCTTTCGTTGATATTCATATGAATGATGACGTGATACCTAAGAAACTTTATATAAGAAAAATACCTCATATCTGCAAAATGGATTAATACTAGTAATGGTTGACTTCTCTCAGTCTGCTTATTTAAGTCATCATCGTTCTTTTCTGTTATCACACTCCCATGTGTTCTTTGCCGACACCAATCTGCTGTCCGTTCCACATGTCCACACAACCTTCACCTTTCTCGGTTATGGCCTTGCAGCCCCTACAGTCTAGAACTCATTCTGTTCTAGCGTTTGCAGTTTTATCTCTGCAGACACTTTCCGTCACCTCCTTAAAGCTCGCTGTTTCCAACAGGCCTACTGCTCCCCCTAGTGGCTAGCCAAGTGTCTTGAATGTGGCCACTGGCTGACATTGTGCACTTTGAATATTTTATTTGCTCACTTCCTTACTTCTTACTTACTTATTAATATTTACTATTATTGAAGTCTGTTTTTTGTTAATAGACAAAAAATCATAGTAGTGCTGTTTTGGCATAGCAGAATGTAATTTGGTGACATTTTTGACACATTGTGTGTATGTAATTTTCTGAAGATGAAACGTTTACTTCTGACATTGTGTGTTTCAGAATTTGTTTGACAGCATTAGTGATTCATCAAGAGATGACGACTTCTCTTCTGTTCTGTCACAGATAATATCTATAGGAGTTGTGCATGGAGAGCCTATGTGTCGCTTAGCTGCAGCAGTAAATATGCTTTCTTGTTATCCTGTGAGAGTTGCCTGCATTGGATGTCTTGCAGTAGAAATGTGTGAAATTCTCAGCTATTGAATTACCCAATAATAATAACATTAGTAGTGATAATGATGATGTTGATAATATTTCATTTATGCATACCCTGGTATATCTTGCTATTTTCTTCAAATTTGGAATCAAGCGCATAACCACGTTTTGGTCGAAATAATGTGCACATACTAACATAAGTAATTTTAAGATGACATTTATGGTGCTCAGCTTGTTTGTTGCCTATATTTGCTATTGTAGATTTTGATAGACCACATAATGTTTTTTCACTTTGTTAAAGCTTGCCTAATTTGATGCACATGTGCTGTCTTATATTGTACTGGAGCACTAAAATTGAAAATATTGGCAGTGGTCGGAATTGTAGTCGTAGGGACAGGTGGCAGTTTTGCTTAGTTAGTAACATCATTGGTCGTATCAGTGAAGCTAATCAATGCTGAGCCTGGTTAGTACTGGATATCTACTGTAGCTTTTCTTACAGCAAAATATTTGAATGTTGGCATCAGTGATTTGTTAGTTTTACGCTAATTACTGTGCGCTGGTAGGTGAAATGAGTTCCAGCACAAGCTGACACTCAAACAGGCATGTTGTGTGATGCACATATCCGTGGTCTTACAGTGTAAGCTGCTGTCTGGCTGAGGGCTAAGGAAATGGAGATCAGTGCCACCTTATGGATGGATCCCATGGCTCTGGAAGGACTTTTTGAGTAGAGTAGTCACTAGTCATAGTACTGCATTGACTGATGATGCATTGTGTGCATTATTCTGTTTCACAGTTGAGCACTTGTCATGCACAGGTCGGCGGTATCAGAAAGTTAGCTGAGATGCTGTCAGTACATTCACACATCAGACTGCTGCCATCTACAACTGCTGCTGCTGATGATGATGACGAACGTAATGGTGCTGATGGTAATATTACTGATGGTAAGATATCGTCTGAGATGGAGTCACAATTGCTACGTACACTGGCAACTCTGTGCTGTGTTGAGGAAAGCCTTCTCCAGCTTCACGAGGTGATATTGATGCATGTACTTGACTTGTTACATCTTTAATTTTTTAATTGTGATTAATTTACTACCAGATTAATTTGACAGCTGTAATGTGTTCTTACTTTAATCTGGCACTGTATCACTGATCCTGTAGTGATTAATATTTTAATCATGATTAGTTCACTAATATCTGCTTTACACCACAGGTGATGCTTGACGTTTTCAAGGTTGTTGCTTCTTTGGCTTGGAACTCACAGTCGTGTAACTAAGCTGCTCAGCGCTTTTAAGTGTAGTTCAAAAACTAAGCTCTTTGACTTTGCTTATTGTAAATGTTAGCACTTAGCCTAGTTTCCATGGTGATTAACTTTTCACTGGACTGAAGCTACAAGTAAGGAAGATGCGGGACAATCAAAAGTGCGGGGGTGGAAAATGCAAGATCATGTTTGATTGCCATAAATTTCAGTTTGGCATTTTCCATCCTCACAGTTTGGTGCCACATTTTTCGTTTGCATTTTCAGCGCTACTAGCTTGACACATGGAAGTATATAGATGTGTTTTGATCAATTGATTTTGTTGTTGGGGCACATCATTGACATAGTATGTGCCGATGGTCGATGGAGAAATGTATTTTGATCGATTAATTTTTTGATTGATCGAATTATTCATTTGTTTATTTCATTACCCAAGGTAACCAGTTCCCAAATGCTGAAATATTAAACTACAGAAATTATGTCGGGAATGGTTACGATTTATTTGTTTATCGATTTAGTCTGCCATTTAAATATCTTGTGTGTTAACGGTTGGCATCATAGAGTATACACTCTATGATCCAACATCCTGTCTGCTGCTCGTCAGCCAGTAACAACTGTGTCAATCATTTGATTGTGTTTCAATTGTTAAACTAATTAGTCTTTTGTAATCTATTGCATGTGTGTCTATGTGTTTATCATCAGTGTGGTGGCATAGAGCGTATCGTCAACATCTTGTGTGCCATGGGTCGGCCAGTAACGTGTACATCAGAACGGGTTCGTAGTGAGGCCGCTGGCGTTATTGCTCAACTTACTTCGCCGTCTCTCGTCATCTCACCACAAGTTCATGAGCTTCGGCATTCCAGCTTGTTCACCAACATGGCTGACCTTGTCCCTGCACTCACTGGTAGGATTTCTAGTAGTAGTAGTAGTTGGCATAGTGGTTGTAGTGATAGTAATAGTAGTGGTAGTTGTTGTTGTTCACAAGCTTCAGCATTTTAACTTAATCAGTAATGTGGCCGATCTAGACCCAGCACTCACTGGTCCAAGCTGTACCATAAAACTGCTAATACAAGCTGGGTCTCATATAGTAGCTGGGGGTCTGAGTCAATTGTTTTAATAGGAGCCGGTCCTCAAATAGAAGCCGGGTCTCTAACATAAGCTGAGTGTCCAATATAAGCCGGACATTTAAGTAGTACTAGTTGTAGCTGTTGTAAGTGTACTACATAGTAGTAATAGTAGTCGTATCTGCAGTGGTAGTATAGGGCTCACACTATATATAACACACTACATATAACACTCACCCTAAATTGTATGGTAATAATAGTATTGCTCACTATAAATAGAAACAAGAAATTTGAGCTAATGCTCATGAGATGCGCGAAGCCTATAGCAGTTCTTGTTCAGTAGTTTAGCTGAAAATTGGGGTGTTCATGCTAAGTTAATATATAAATACCAAATTCTCTAGCTCGATCGCATAACGATAGTTCCGTGTCATCTTGTGAATGATATAGACTTGTTTCACAGCCAAAAATCACCCCCAAAAAATTCATAAAACCTTATTTTGATGTTCAAGGTCATCCAAGGTCATTGATCTCGGTGGCAGTCGAAAGCCAATGTATGACTTCCTATTAGTGATTAATAGTAACCTAGGCCCTCTCTTGCACCGTCGTTATTGAGATACAGCGACTTATTGGCTAAAACTCGCAAATTTTTCCCACCTCCCTCTCAATTAGTGCCCTCGTTTGGGGTGACCCCCTTCGAATTTATGGAAAAGCTTTACAGTTCCTGAAACTAGAGTCTTCCAGGCAGCCTACGGTAGTGATTTCGTAATCCTAGCTTGCACCATTTTTGACTGATCCACCCGTGTGACAGACGTATGGACAGACAGAATTGCGATGGCTAAGATGCGCTGAAAGCATTAGCTGCTTTCGTGCATAAAAAGTGTATTACCCTGGTATGGCAGGTTGACAATGTTTTAATAGAAGTCACGGTAACCTGGTAGTAGTAGTAAGTAAGTAAGTAAGTAATGTTGGTAATAGTAGTAGTTGTAATAGTAGTTTGTGTTCGACATTCCAGCTTTCTCAGCAACATGGCCAACCTTGTACCTTGTAGTAGTTGTTGTTGTAGTTGTAGTAGTATAGTAGTAAAATTGTTGTTGTATTAGTAGTAACGAAAGTAAACTAAACTTACTGGCATGGTTTGACAAACTAAACAATGGGCATTTGTCAAATTGGTTCAACCAATCAATACTTGATACTTGATAACCTAGAAAGCAGTCAAACCCGCACACCTCCGCCAAGGCAATGTTGTTCGCTAGGTGGCAGCACCATCTTCGGTTTTGCAGTGGTTTCCCTTATGCCCCATTGAAAGCAATGGTAACGAAAATTTCAAAGTGATGCAGAATCCAGGATTCCTTCCGGATCACTCCCAAAATTGAATCACTGGTAGTTTGTGCCATTCCCGACATACCCTTAAAATTTCAGAAAGATCCGTCCATAACTTTTTGAGTTATCTTGCTAACACACAGACAAACAAAGTTTGGCAAAAATATTACCTCCTTGGCGGAAGTAACAAGTAGACATGTCAACATATCGACACAGTTGTTGTTCTGCATCTCACATTTTTGGTAGTTAATACATAATGTAATAATGTAATGGCCTAAATAAGTTGAGTTGCTACTTAAACCTAATCTTCCGAACCGTGGATTTCCATTTTTATTAACTCGCCCTTTTGCCAGTTCGGTGCAGTTCATTTCTGTCCTTTTGTACACACTTTAGGTGGTAAAACATTGTCAGATCTGTATCGCAGTGCACGCTTTGAACAGGGGATGTTCTAATGTGAGCTGTTTTGTGTGTCAGATCTGTGTCGCGATGCAACGAGTCATGAAGTGTTTCTTCTGTCCTGTGTGGCGCTGGCCAACATAACTCAGCTTGAACCCACAGCAGCTTGTGATGTTCTATCACTTCACTCCACTGTCACAGTTCTTGTTGCTGCATCATACCGAAGTGTTGCACACTCTCTCTTTGCCAAAGACCAGGCATGATTGGCACAATTACAGTTTCTAACTAGAAAGCAGTCATAGCCCGCAGGCACCTCCGCCAAGGCAGTGTTATTCGCCAGGTGGCGTCACCATCTTCGCTTTGCCAGCGGTTCCCTTATGCCCCCTTTAACGCAAAGGTAACGAAAATTTCAAAGTGATCCAGAATCCAGGATTCCTGCCGGATCACCCCCAAAATTTAATCTCTGGTAGTTTTTGCCATGCCCGACATACACTCAAAATTTCAGAAAGATCCATCCATAACTTTTTGAGTTATCTTGCTGACACACAGACAAACAAAAACTGGCAAAACATTACTTCCTTGGCGGAGGTATTCAGTAGTTGATCAATCGTTCAGTCTGTTCAGTCTTTCTGCCCCTTAACAGCCCAGTCTTTTGTGATGCTAGGAATAATGTTTGTTTTTTCTAAAGACTACGCTTAACTTCTCGATGCTGCTGATAATGATGATGAAGACTGGTGAAGATGTTTTCTTTTTCATTGGCAGATGGTCACCCATTACAAGTACTATCCCAGCCAATGTATTATGAAATAGTTATCTGTGGGAGTATCTGGCCATTATGTAGCCTACAACTCCATGTTATGTATTGCATTTCAGGATTTTTGACTTTTAAAAGTATTTTATTTAAGCCTGGTTTTATTTAAGCCTGGTTTTGTGTTGTCGTTGGCTGCCGTTTCAGCATTGTCAGTGGTACTCTAGAAAACTTTGTAATATTTGTAATTGTAATCGAACTAAGTCGGACCAAGAGGCTGTGGAGTTTGGAGTCTGTGATACTTTTGTCTCTTCTGACCAGTGTAACTCTAGAGACTGCTGTTGATTGAAGTGTCTGTATAAAACGAGGGTTCAGCTCTTGTGTGAACACGTTATCATGTTGTTGTGATATATTTTAGTTTTTACACCGTCTAATGTGCATTGTTTAGTGCTACATTACTTGGCCATCACACTCATCACACAATGTGCCTTGGTCCTTCTGTGGACTTCTGCTATGACGCGTTATTTTTATGGTGGTGATGTGATGTCACATTTTTGTGTAATCCGTGTTACCTTTCTCCATCTCTGTTGCTCTCTGGGCTCTATGCCTGTTGGAGTCCTTTTTGTCCCGTCTGTTGCCAGTCTGTACAGAGTGCCAATATCCTTGTTGCACCAGTCCACTAAGTCATCTATTCATCTTTTTTTCGGTCTTTCTCTCCAGTTTTAGCCATCCAGTATGCCAGAAACAATTTGCTTCATCTGCCTGTTATCTTGCACCTGTATATGTGACTAAAGAAGTGTTATATTTAACATTTCTTTAAAAGTGCATTTTTTTTCGGTGGTTGCACCGACTGACAGATAGTGACGGTGCTGGAGTGTATGTCATTGGATGAATCCTGTCGTCAGTGCTTGAGCACTGAACCCGGAGTTGCCGAGCTGCTGGTTCAATATCTACACGAGAAGTCTCGTAGCGGGGCGACAGACATTGAGATGTCTGCCTGTGAACGCTTACAGCAGAGATCAGCCGTTGCCATCAGTCGACTCTCGCATACCTACGATGTCGGACTTATATTCGTCGAACTTCACTGTAAGCTGCTGTCTCTTTCATTTGCTGTTTGCCAGAGTGGTTAAGGTTAAAATTTTGAGGTGGTTGAACTGTAAATTTAGGTTAGGCTTTCTGTTGTTGCTGCAGACTTCTCATGCCCATGAGTGTCCTGGAAACGAATAGGCCCAATCTACGAGACGTAAAAGGTGCCTAAACCGGGGTTTGAGTTTGCACAGCTGTACTTAGATTGTGCATATTTGTTGAATCTTTTGTTCTTCAGTATTATGTTCATTTGTTTGCATTCGTAGTTAGTTTATCATTATAATAATGTAGGTTTCTGTGTTAGTTTGCTTGCTTTTTTGCTGTTGATTTTTATCACCAGTACCAGTGCATGTCATTGTGTGGGTGAGCATCGCTGAAGTGATCTGTAATTTGTCAAGCATGACTTTGAATTCTACTCACTCGCTTATGCCATATTGTTGGTGGTTACAGAGCTAAAGCTACTGAGTTAACTTTTTGTGCATTAGCCCATGAATGAAAAGCAGATTTTGGTTGAATTTTTAAAGGGGTGAGACCAAGGTTTTTCGAAAAATCATATCTGGACGTCACATGAATGAGCTTCTTAGAAATTACTGTTAATATTGAAGTAGCTCTGCTTTTGAGACAAATATTAGTGATTGACTGACTATTTAATTGATTTTAGATCCAGTCTTACATGGGGCTGCGTCGTTGCAGGCGTGAAGTGATTGCATATGCTGAATGTTGTAGGTATACCACGTCTGGCTGAGCTTTGCACAAATCCGCTGCAGAGAAACTACAGCGACAACGTCCTGATAGCTTGCCTGGTAATTCTTTTAGCTTGATATGCTAAATCCTTTTTACCACACCGTTTGGTTATTTTTCCGTAGGCATTTTTTTCTTATTTTTATATATTTTATTGATGTTATGGTGATCCAGGTTTTGGCTGAAACATGTAATGAAGACGTTTAATTAATTCATTCATCTAGATAACCAACTGTCACTCTATCAGTCTTATGTTTAATCTGTTACCCCTTTAAATGTGCAAGTCAGTTGTGCATGCCTTGTTATGCAAGTTTCTTGTAATTGTATATTGTCGTAATAAGTAAAGTTGCAGTATTCACTGCAGAGGGCACCTCCTAGCCAGATGTAATCCACTCATTCCCGATTCCGATTGCTGAACTGATACATTTTGAAGAGAAATACAGTACTTATGCTGTGCATATAAACTAGCTTTGTCTGTTGCCTGGGATGTATGCTTGAGATGATGGTCTTGGTTGCTAGGCAGTCTTGAGACTGAAAATTGTGGCCTTGGTCATCATTTCGAGATCTGTGGTCTTGGTTTTTCTTTTTTTTGTTCCCACGTGGAAAATAAGCTCAAGTCTACTCATATGTTCATGCCTTCTGCACAGTGACATGACATAAACATAAATGTCTGCCAGTCTGTAGCTAATTTTGCTGTCGTACATTCCGTTCCATTTGTAAATTTGAAGCATACTGTATGCTGAACTGCCAGTGCCAGATGATTCTACTTCTGTAGGTCAGTTTAGGTCTCTTAACATTGATCTATGTCTTGATGGTCTCACAAGTTTTTGGCCTCGGTTTTCAGGTTCTTGTCTTACTTGCATCTCTGTCTGCTTCGTGAAAATTAGTCTAAGCATGTAAAAGTAGTCTAATGTAACAACTGATTTGTCTGCAGGAGGCTTTGCGTCAGTTAAACAGCGTTTGTGGACAAAGCCACGAATCTTTGCTCACCGCCGATGTGCAGCAGCTTGTGAACTACAGCATCGTCAAGTCATTCTTACAGCATACCTCCACTGATGAAAGCTTTATCTGAAGATTGTGTACGATCGTCGATCATCATTAGGGCCCAGAGTTTTCTGCAGGCTGTGGAATTTCGAGCCGAGCCACGGAATTTTGCAGAATTTTGAGAAATGACCAATGATTAGTACAAACGTCGGCTTGATAACGTAATTAGACTAACTATATCACCGAGAAAAATCTAACTAAACTGCCTAAAACTGCATCCCTAGTAATATTTACCATTGTAATATGGCACAATCGTAAATAAACACAATGCGACTAATTGACAAATTGCACTTTTGAAAACAAAAAAGATCGATAATTTTCTTTATATGTTGCTAGCGTAACTGAGCACCATGCCAGCCTTCAAAAAATGAAGTTTTTTGACAGAATAAAACTTAGTTTACACACAAACGAAAGGTGGCGGTAAACCGCGGAATTTGGATAATTTAGCCGCAGTTTGCGAACTGGACCGTGAAATTTGGCCAAATTTTCTGCGGAAAACTGTGGGCTCTAGTCATCATTCTGTGCATAGATCCCCAAGCTGTGGCTTAGAGTCTCAGACGGCTGGCTTACAATCCTTGTGGCTGGCTAGCTGGCTCAAGCCATGGGTTAGGACTACTGATGGCTGATGGTGGCTAGCCATGGCTTACAGATACAAACCAAAAAATTAGCCGCAGAATATCAGACAGATCACTTTCAACAATGCCCATGCCCGACATAGGATATTTAGCAATGTACTGGTATGCGAAGCTTGAGGTAATGAAGAAATCCAAACTGGACGAAACTCCAAGCAGGTCCATGAGTCAATTTGCGTGTTAGTGCAGCGACAGCAGGTCTGCAGAATGGCAGGTAAAATTGGCTTCAAACAGTAGCAGAATATATTGTCCATTATACTCATAATTCTGGAAGGGGATAGCTCTAAGCCATGCTGGCTTATGGGTCTTACGGCTTACATTTTTGCCGGTATGTTTTATGAATTTTATGGCGGCTTGTGGCTTAGCACGCTCCATGGTGGCTTAGGACAGCAGCTTAGGGGTCTAGCTGTGCAGATTGTATAGTGTTTTAGCACGAATATCATGAATACATGGTGACCACTTGCCTAAAAAAGTTGTAAATTAGTGAATTAATTTTCAAAGACAAAACCTGTAAATATCAGACGATTTCAGGGAATTTACTAACTAAATGTCCAGGAAGAAACTTGTCTGGCAAAGATGTTTATTGTTAACTTTGTGTTTGGAGCAGTGCCACTGTTTAGTAGCATGATGTTTTTGATGATGTTTTTGTAGCACATTGCCATGCACTCTTCTTCTGTTAACTGGCTATATTTTGCTATTATGCTTTTTATATGCTTGATCTGGGTAACTGCAGCATGGTGAGAGTGCTTCAGAGTCAAGAAGTATGAATTGTATGGAGACTAGTAACCCTTTGAGTCGAACCGTTGCTGCAGTTTTTGAGCTTACCTTGCATGTCTGAGTCTCAGGTGCTATAGACTGATTAATTATCTGCTGTTATTTATTGTGGCCAGTTGTCTGTTGGTTTGTTAACTTTTTCTATTAGCATTTTGATGTCAGATCTTGTGCTAGCTTGCAACAGGTATAGCATATTTGCATGTTTATATTCCACTGCACTGTTCTGATTAATGATAATTCTGTATATCCACGTATTTTTGATATTGGGGTCGTCCATAAATGACGTCACGCTCCGAGGAGGTTTACATTATTGTGACAACATGTGACGTAGGGGAGGGGGAACGGGTTAAAGGAAGTGCGACGCCACACGTCACATCTGTGGAAAGGCACAATAGACAGCCAAATTCATGTTGCCAACTTGCCGTATGTGTCAAGATGAAAAACATATAGGAACACTGTGCTTAATTTCACACAATTTTATGCATGAAATTGACAGTAGACAATTTTGATAATGCATATAAGTTTATATATTTGAATTAGGATATGCTGAAACTCCTCTCTCTATTCTACACTACAGGCTGCCAGGGTTGAGCGGAGGAGGAGGGGGTTAGATGTTTGTAACGTCATATTTGAAGGGAGTCCAGGAAAGTGTGCCAGGGGGGGCAGTGGCGTTGCCCAGGGGGCCTAGGCCCCCAATCCTCCAGACAAAACATAAGCATACTTTAAACTGCACGAAATTGGCCAATTTGGTCAGTTTAAAATAATTAAAATCTTTGCCACCAGATCTCATTTTTTAAAGCTAAAATGCACCAAATTCGATTTTGGTTGAGGCTCCACCCCAGACACCGCTGGAGGAGCTCACAGCGCTCCCCCAGACTCCCTAACTTGATTTTAGGGGGTCCTATTTCTAAGGGAGGGGAGGGACAAGTTGGGGAAGGGAGGTGAGGGAAAGGGAGATGAGGCCCTCCCAATTGAAATTTCTGACTACGCCACTGGGGAGGGGATAAGTTTTTCCTTAAAATTGCATGACGTCATTTACGGAAGACCCCCATTCTTGTTGTTTGAACAGACACTACACCGTGGGCCAATAAAAAATGCGGCACTTTTCCTTTGTCCACATCTTTGCCAATTATTGACCGATTTTCAAAATTCTTTCACTGGCACACTCTGCGGACAATTTGCAATAATGTAATTATTATACATCTCACCACACCACAAATGTGTCACTACACTACCTTGCAAAACACAAAACATAAATGTAAGTAAAAACTAATGATAATAACAAAAATTTAGATAAATGAAAAAAAAAACACTTCAGACCAACATTGCAGTGAATGATCCGTATGACACTAGACTGTGTTAGACCCACACAGTCTAGTGTCATATAAATCATTCACCTCAATGTTGATCTGAAGTGTTTTTCAATTTTACCAAAATGTTAGTTTGTTATTATTGTTATGCATTCATATTTCATTTATATTTCATAAGGTAGTGTAAAGACACATTAACCGTGTGGTGGGAAATATAATCACATTATTGCAAATTGTCCGCAGAGTTTGCCAGTGAAAGACTTTTGAAAACTGGTCAATAACTGGCAAAGATATGGACAAAAGTAAAGTGCCACGTTTTTTATTGGCCCACCATGTATTTATTTGTGAAGTCACAATGCCTTATGAGACTGTTCTGTTGCTTGGAATATGCATGTCTGCTCTGCAGTATTGTCACTGTCTGTACTTTGGAAATGTTTCTAATGACGTAAGCTCCAATGTATATAACAGTAGAATTGGTGCATCAGCATTTGCTGACTAGATATGCGTGTATCTGTGCCTTATAAATGACATTAGCAATAATAGCACTGAAAAATTAATATACCAGTGTGTATGGCAGTTTCGTTTTGATCAACATAATTGCTCAGACCAGTGCATTCTATGTTGCTTAGGAAGTATTTCTCACTTCAGCGTATGTATATTGTTATGAATTGTGTTGAAAATAGCCCTGGCTATTCATATCAAGCTGGAAACGTTTGCTGTAAGCAACCAGCTGGTGTAAATAAACATAGAAAAATGGCTTTTAAAACAATTATGTGTTACCTGCATTTTTGAAGTAATTAATTCAGATATTTATGTGCATTGCAATTGTTTGAAAATATGGTGTACATTTGTCTATTTGCAGCAGTGAATTTTACAGGTTGATGCTTCATGTATTTGACTGTTTAATAGATTTGTCATTAGCAGAGAGCATATAATCTGTTGTTTATAGTTTTCTATTGCATATTTTAGTGAAATCAACTTTCTTTATAATTGGGGTAAACAAAAAATAGTGTCAGTCTAATTCTGATAAGCTAAGATTCTTTCCCACATAAATCCTAATCATAACCCTAATCTAACCATATCCCTAAGCCTAGATCGCTATTTTAAACTTCCTGGTGGGGAACTTTTGCGATAGCACCCTTTTTCTTCTGCTGCCCTCAACACTTATCACATCATTTGTCATTTTCATCTGATTTAAATCTGATTTTACTTTTTCTGTGCTTTGGTTTTGTGTCCTTTGCAGAAATTTGCAGATGCATTACTATTATTTTAAAATCATTATTGTCTATAAAAATATACAATTATACATCTGCATAAACTGATCATCATATTGACTGATCATATAGTCCATTACAGTTCTGTGCTTATATCATTTTTCCAAATTTGTTTGTACATTATTAGATATTATATTTATATTATTTGATACAAATGGACAGTAGTTATACCGATATTTGTGGTGTTCATGTTACTGAATCAATTTGTGAAGCTATTTTTTTATTATTCTTGCTCTTCGGGTACACACATCATCATCAGCTGCAGTGAATGTAGATAATGACAAAATGTAGTATGCACTACAGATTTTGCTTACAACCAATTTAGGTTTGAATTTTAACCGAAAAACACGATCTTAATACAAGTCAGTTCTGCTTTTAAGTAAGATTCCTTAAAATATGGTCCGCGAGTTGAAGAAAAATGTGCGCTGTCATAGATTCATAGCAGTGTCGTCATGGGCTAAAAAATTGGTGGGGTAGAAAGTTGCAGTTTTCTGACGGACAATTTCTAATTTCCTACAGACAACTACAAACTTCTGACAGATGAGATTATTTGTGTGCAAAATGCAATTTTGCTCTTACAAAATGTCCTAAAATGTCAGTCCCAGATTTTGCATTTTAGGTGAAAATTTTCCCTCAGCCCAAAATTTAGGTTGGGGGAGCCACTGTGCCACTGATTCATTCAAAGCACTCGTAGAAATATGTTATCTACTTGACGACATTAAATGTGTAAGTACACCGTACAGATTTTTTAGTGTATTTGGAGTTTGTTATTTCATTTTTAACTTGTGCATCTTATGTATGGAGAGATGCTGAAATATGGAAACTACAGTAAACCATAAAAACAAATTGGCTATCATTACATCAGCAGTCCAACAAAAGTCAGCAAAAGAACCAGCAATTAGGCTAGGAAGTCGGTCATTTTTCAGCAGTCTGTACTGACACAGGTGAGCGCAGGTGCGGATAATATTCGAAGTAGTTGTAGCGTCGAAACGTCAACGGCATGTCAATCAAACCTGAACCATCCCAATAAATATCCCTTATGTACTACACGTCAATTCGGTGCATAATAAGAGATTTAAGGAAAGAAAAAAATTTAAACAAGGAAAATATGACAGTTCACTCAGTGCTAACAGTGTCTACACAACATCTGTTTAAACCTGTACAACTCTGACTCCGGGGCCAAATTTTCGAAACTTTCCTAAGATATTTTCCAAAGATCTTCCTATGTCAGATGATTTAGGAATTCCAAAGAAGTTTTCTTATCCAAATTTTCAACGACTTTCTTTGCGTTTCCAAAGAACTTCTTCTTTTCTTATCTTCCTAAACTAGTTCAACCAATCACATGCGCTTATACCGACCATGTGACGTAATCAAAACTTCTTTGAAAAACTTCTTATCTTAGCACGTCCACGGGAAATGCATTTTACACACCGCTTCGTTTTCTAAGTTGACCAAACGTCAATTTCCTTTACTTACTCATTGTTGATTTTACCGCAAATAACCTACGACGTCACATATGACGTCTAAGCTAAGTGTCAACATTGTGTACTTTTTTGCAAATTTTGTTTTATTACACAGCTTTCTCCGTGTAGGACAAGGTTAGTGCTTTTCTGTATATTTGCCTAAATTCTTGCTAAGAAGTTTCCAAAGAAGTTTCGAAAATTTGGCCCCTGAACTCTAACCTTTGAGCAGCTGAAAGTGGCACACATGCCGCCCCTGCGATGGCCAATGTTCACACCAATTAAGGGTTTTCTAGGCCTTTTAATGTTAGAACGAGAAGCCCGTATGAAAAAGACAGGACCCATATCGTAATCTATCAGGACAGCTGCACACAAGAATAAATGAAAGGATGTTAAAATAAACAAAGTTGCCCAAACAATGCTATACTATTTAAAAGATATGATATGCATGGCAGTGCATTGTCATACGGATATCTTTACAGAAATAATATGTCTGAGAAAGAAAGGAAACTGCCTACCCAGATCCCAGGCTTGTTGAACAGCAATCAGCAGCAGCTTGTACTGCTTCTGACATACGCCTGCACACAACATTTAACACCGCTGCCACATGTGTGTAACAGTTTCACAAAAGGCATCAAAATCTGTCACGAATACGACAGACTCCTGACAGAGATGACGGACCAAGCTCTGGAGAAATGTGTAGGAATTGATTGTAATTGCTTGCATCGTAAGAACAATTTCACCTATAAATTTTGATAACATGCTTTACTACAACTGTAGACAGCGCACTACAAAGAACACTCACAATATAACAAAAAAACCCAGCTCGTTCTCACGAGTCATAAACACAACAAAACAAAAAAAGCGGTAAGCATAACAGCAATTTAATTAACTTTACAGAATAATCTATTAAACCATTTTAACAAAGAATGACGCATATCGACATGTGGCATTTACCTGTTTTCTGGTATGATTCGACTTGACCCGTATAAGGTGAAATAAACTGTTTCAACAGCTCAACATTCTGAAATAAAATCAATATCCATGTAAATTGCCATTCAATATAATATTACTAAAGAAAATATTAATTTTAGTGAAAAAACCTTCCAAAAGATTGCACAATGAGATTATTAATCCAGAATAATACAAGCACGCAATAATGGTTGACAAAATAAGTATTTTAAATGCTGTATGAGACTGATATTTCAACAATTGTCACAATGCCATTTTCTTGCTACTGGTGAAGAAATTGTTAATAATCTTGGCTAAATATACTTGTCAGATAAAACTCCACAATATTCACTATTGACTGTACCATTAAGGGTAAACTAAGGTAAACTGGTAGACACCAGCAGTAGTATTACTGTTGTTTCTCTTATTCTACACTGTGACACAAAGAAAACCAGAAGCAATCACAGCTATCAAACCTCCACCAAGAATGGCATCACCATCTAGTGAATACACCAGTGTCACTTTACGTCCTATCTCCTAATAGTAACGAAGCCTCGATGGCCCAGAATACACAAAAGAATGCGGGTTGCCACCAAAATCTGATCACTTCCTTCTTGGACCACTTTACACTGGAAAAAATCATCAAAATACGTTCATAACACTCCGAGTTATACTGCTGCAAATATCAACAATGTGACTATGAACTAAACTGCCACATTACAAGCAAGCCGCTAAGTGCCAACCTCTGGGTGCAAGACGAGATACTCATCTCGACAAAGTGGACACGGATTGCCAGTCGTTACGAAACCACTTCTCTGTACGTGTACAAGCACAAACAACAAATAATTAACACATTTCTGCAGTTAACCAGCAAAATCACTACAGACGTGATCCAAAAACGAATGTCTATTAACTTTGCTTTGGGATGTGCTGTCCGCCTAATATCTGATTTCAGGTTCTCAGATACTATCTACAACAGCAGCTTGGATGCATCGCAGTCACTACTGGTAGCAACTTAGGATTAACTGTGTTTCAACTGACTTGAGACTGTACTGAATAACTCAGCCATTTCGTCATTTTCCTTGTGCAAACCCCAATTCACCATTCATCATTTCCCTACAATCCATTCACCTCCATAATACAAGTCCGGACCTACTATTCTCTCCATGCACTTTGCGCACATTAGTTATTCCAGTACTCAATAAGCGTATGACTAAAAACAGAATGACAAAATCTAAAACAGATTTCCAACATTGCTACAGTTATAAATTACATACTATGCAGGTTCTGCGTGTCTTCTCTGGAGGAATGCCTCCCTTGTGGTTCCTGCGGTATGGCTGCCAAACCAGCGCATCGCCATATGTTATCTGATAAGCTGAAATGAAACCAAGCAGCGTAACTAAAAATAAGTTCAATTCACAGAAAAAAGCCCGATCTCACAAACTCTACAGACCGTTTGTTACTAGTACAATGTTGTATGCAAATGACATAAGAATCAGGGGCCAAATTTTCAAAACTTCTTAAGATCTTTGGAAGACTTCTTTCCCAAAGAAAGAATTCAAATTTTCGAAACTTCTTTGGAAGAAATTGTGAAAATATTTAGGAAAGCACTAACCTTGTCTTCATGAATTCTAATGTGAACATCAACTCGCACATGTGTTAGTTAAGCTACATCGAAATTCTATTTCTTTGTTGCACTTATGTGAAAAATTACAAATAACAAATTCATATTTTTACAGAATTTCTATAACGAATTTTCTGATCTTGATTCATCCCACATCTACATTGACACACTGAGCCACACTCCGATGCTAACCATATCTGTCAAGAGAAGCCACCTCAGCACTACATCCCAAATGAGCCCCATCTTTTATAGGTCTTTCATCCACGTGCTCATTCGCAAAGGTTCATTTTTGCCATTTTTACGCACGAAAGCAGCTACTGCTTTCAGCACGTCTTAGCCACTGCAATTCTGTCCGTCAAGTCTGTCAAACTGGTGGATCAGTCAAAAACAGTGCAAGCCAGGATCACCAAATCTTCACCGTCGGCTGCCTGGAAGACTCTAGTTTCAGGAACCATAAAGCTTTTCCATAAATTCGAAGGGGGTCACCCCGAACAAGGGCGCTAAATGAGAGGGGGGTGGGCAAAATTTGCAATTTTTGGCCAATAAGTCGCTGTATCTCAGTAACGGTGCGAGATAGGGCCTAGGTTACTATTAATCACTAATAGGAAGTCGTACACTGGCTCTCGATTGGCACCAAATTCAATGACCTTGAATGACTTTAAATGCCAAAATAGAAGGTTTTATGGATTTTTTGGCAATTTTGGGCTGCGACACAAGTCTATCATTCAAAAGGTGGCACCACGCTACTATCGTTATGCGATCCAGATAGAGAATTTGGTTAACGTGAACACCCCAATTTTCAGCTAAACTACTCAACTGGAACTACTATAGGATTTTGCGCATCTCGTGAGCATTAGCTCAAATTTCTTGTATTTATCAGACCAGCCAACTTGGGAGTAACTCTGAAAAAATAACAGCTAAAACCCAGCATGCACATCTCAATGCAGTCTGTGGTGATCCATGACACCCCCTCCCCCCTGATGATCATGAAACAACCTACCTTTACTTTTCATATATCTCATACTGGTTTCCAGATCTATAACTCGTGTTAATCGCGGACCAATTTTTTTTTTATCAGCACCACCAGCCTCATCAACATCTACTTCTGTTGCAGGAGCAGCCTGTGATTCTTGCAGATGTAATGAAGTCATGCTGAATGGCCGAGATGCGCATACACCCCGTAGTGCCTGACATTGACGAAAAACACAACTATTTGCTATAATTCATTTCAATTATAACCTGTTAATAATTTTGCCATGAATATGTGACACCTACTTTACTAGCAACATACCAGCAGCAACTGAAATAAGCTTATGGAAACAGCATATGATTATTAGAGCAATCGTAGTCTGTAAACATGAAAACAAGAATCCATTTTTCACTAACTAACCATACTGTAAACACAATGTAAAGACAGAAAAATAATAAAGTAATATTGCATATATAAAAATAACATCAATTTCAATGCATGCACCTCCATCCCCTGTGGGTTATATAATTCTTGTATGATCCCACGGATTCCATACTGGTGATTACTGAAAAAACCACTGTCTAAAAATTTTCCACCATAAAATCTCTTATGACTGCCTCCATAATCTTACATACTACACTTGTTAGGCTCACAGGTACTTAAATTATTGGTTCCTTTTTGTTTCCTTTTTTGTGTATAACTGTAACGTTTGCACTTCTCCAGTTGGCTGGTAATTTACCAGTATTGTAAGAGGTTGTGAATAATATGTGTAATGGTAAACATAATTCATATCTTAGTTCGTATAATACATGAGGCTGGAAGCCATCTGGACCTGGAGATTTACTTATATTTCACTGTGAGTTTATCCAATATAATTTCTACATTAAACTGGCTTATTAACTGCATGAACGTTGCATGACTGGTAATTAAATTTCCAGTGCTATATGAAACATTATTTTCTTTGGCAAATAATCTGGAAAAATGGCTTCCCAGTACCTCGGCTTTTTGTATGTTATCACATGCAATTACTTCTTCTTCTTCGGCGTATGGTCGAACTTCAACAAGTTGAAGACTCCTGACCAGTAGTGGTTGTGGACATTCCGGCAGTGCTGAGTGCATAAAAAACATGAAGGATGTCCAGGTGCAGAACTAAGTGCTAATTAAAATAGAGATGTGTCTCTGGCTCCTCACGGAAGGACCGCGACTCCCTTTCACCAGAATCAGTGGTAACTAAATCTCCAATTGCAGTCTTAGTTTTACGTTTACTATTTATATAGCTTCAAAATTTTCTTGAGATTAACCTTGCACTGTAGTGCGACCTCGTACTGTGCACTTCTGGTAATCTTTCTTATTTCTCTACTGACTGTATTTCTGGCCGACTTAACTTTAATAACAATTTATAACACCTCACCATCGACGAATGACGTAACACATATTCAGTAACTCGCAAACACATCTTTAATTCCAGAAATTCACAAAGTAAACAAAAACAATATCGAACAAAGAATAACTATTCGATTTTCGGTAGCCGGTCGCCCTCTAAGGCTGTGCTGATTACGATACTTTAATACCGGTAGTAGTTGAGTACTCAAATACACACCACACTGTTTAATTTTGGACATCATGTTTATTTAATGTAATCGCTATATTTTTTTTATATTTTTATATTCTAAAATAAGTGCATCGCTTAATTTTTTAAGTTAGGTTTACAATATAAATGCGTGGTATAGTTTGTATATTTGTACTGGGCGTCAGTGTAAAAACAGTATTGGTTTAGTTTTTTGTTGATATTTGTGTTAAAGTTATCTACTCCCGAGCTGACGGAAATATAGGCCTTTGTCCTGCTTTCGTTGATGATGATGATGATGATGTACATTACTTATTTATTACGGAGCACCTTACTTAATGCATATTCATTACCGCCATGTTGAGTAATGTTTAGATGTTTATAAACGAAACGTCTCATTTTAGTTGTCATTGATTATCAAACACTGCCAACTCTGCATATGTGTGTTTTACTCACTAAATATTGTGTAGAATTACAAACAGAAATTTTTGCATTAGTCTACGGTTGCGCATCGATGCATCTCCATATAAATTGTCAGCGTCTGCATGCAGACCCGCTTTACATTCACTGGAATGCAGACTAGTGCTGTGCATAGATTTCTGTGCACTGTGCATAGAGTTTTAACCATGTCATTTTTGTAGGCCAACGGAATTATGGCTTTTTTGCTGTTTTGAACCCTGGCTGATTTGCCCCCTGGCTCTTTAGCTCCCTGACTTTTTCGCCTTCTAGCTTTTTCACCCTTTGGCTCTTTCTCCCCTGGCTGATTCGCCCAGCGAAATCACATGGTCACTTACTCGTAAATCTTGCAGCAATCATATCTTATTGCACATTTCATTAATTTTTGTCGTCAGAGGTTTCGTTTGAGTTCTGGACACACTAACTTTCTGGAACAGTAAGATAAGACTTTTTAACAACTTAACATAAACTTCACACAAAATCAGCCTATTAGTGTAAACATCGCACTGGACTATCATGGCATTCGCTAATATAACGTAACGTAACATCAAACATTTATCTACATCAGACACGCGGGCGTCTAAAAACTGAGAACGGTCATGTTTAGATCTTCAGACCTAGGTGTAGAATTAGGGTTAGTTTAGGTTAGGGTTAAGAATAGGGTTAGGTTTAGGTTTAGGGTTTGGAGTTGCATTTAATTACAATTATAATAACTAAAATCCAGTACAATCGGTGTCATAATCGTTCTCGGTCGATAGACGCTTGAAGCAAACAGCTGTGATGTAGAGATCACACTGCATGCACATGTGTGATTTGTTGCAAAATAGTTATAAAGCGTGAAACGTTCATAAATATTTTTTCATTTTCGGACTTTAGACATCTTTAGCAGTTGATTAACGTAAGTGAAATCGGAAATTTACGAGTAAGTGACCATGTGATTTCGCCATTCGCCCCCTCAGCTTGGACGATTCGCCCCCCATTGAGTAACATATTGGCAGGCCCATCGAGAGCCACGGCAGGGGCCGGGGAAACATTCTTGCGGCGCCCCTCTGAGGAGAAAATTTTCAAAACATTTAATGGTGCATTCTGGTGTACTTTGTATTTTTGAGCCACGGCGGGGTCCCCCAAATATCGCGAGGCCAAGGGTAACTTACCCCTTATATTTTCCTCTCAATGTCCGGTATTTTTGGTCTAAATGCATCAATTTCAATATTTTGTTTTTTCACAAAACTGTGATTTTTGCCACAAATATCTAGAATGACCAAGTCTTGCTAGCACTGCCCCCACCGGGGACCTAGGTCCCCCTTACAATTTTTTCAAAGGGGGTCTAAAAGTGGCTTAAAATGTAGTAAAGGAGCGCTTATAATTTCGGAGTTAGGGGCTGTAGCCCAAAGAAACTTTGGCACTTGACGTGCCTCTAGGTTGGGGTGTTAATGCAAGTACAACTTTTGGTGGCACCGCCTCCCCTTAAAATTAGGGAGGGCAAAAAACGTTCAAAAATTGGTGCGATTTACGACAACTTTCGGGTTTGTGCGCAAATATCTCTGGAACGGATGAAAATAGTGACAAAATGCAAAAGGCGTTAACGAGAACGATCTTTCCGGTGTTGAACAAAAAAATTTTGCGAACTTGGTCCACTACGAACAAAGTTAAAAGCGCTCATGTTGACCTACTCTAAGTTGACAATGCACGTTCTGCATATGCCAATGCGTTTGAGTTCGGGCCACGTGACTTTGGTGCCGGGGAAATTTACTCCCCTTCCCTAATTTTCCCCCAATCGGACTTAGGGCACCAGGCGGACTCACGTTGGGCTTTGCCCCAAATTTCTAGTTTGGTCTGTTTTGTTATTAATCACTGCAGATTGGTGCTGTTGATTTTGCTCGTGGAAAAGAATCGTCAATGAGCGCGACATCAAGATGTCTGCGCTGTCGGGGTTGGGCAGCCGGGGAGATAGAAGATTCAAGTCGTCCGATGTGAACCCATACAGAGGATCTGGTGTCTTGTCCCACAGATCTGCACCAGGTTATTGCTGACTGTCAGAATATTTCAGAATTAGTTCATTGTTGCATCAGTTGGCTATTAGACCACATTTTATATCGCACACTTAGGACAAGGGTCAATCGTGGTGTTGCATTTGTATGCCACTTTCTGTTCTAGATGCTGTAGTTTAGTAGATGCTCCTATTATTTCAGTCTAATTTTGCTACATTGCATTTTCTTTGCTGTGAGACTGTTTACTTTTTTGTTTTTCCGAATTTTTGTTGTCACTGTTAATGTATCTGCCTTCCGCCATAAATTGTACCAGCTGTTAACACGCCGTGTGCCACCTAAGAACAGTATGTGAGTGATGAACTCTGTCAGTGTGTGAAATGCAAGTGTTGTATATTTGTGATAAACTGTGTGCATATGTGTGTGTACAGCTGGTGCTCACCGGCATGGCTTGCAGAATGTTGGCAAGGCAGCCCGCCGCATGCCACCGCCGGCCAATCTGCCCAGCTTGAAGAGTGAGTATCAGCGTACAGGTGTGCTCACAGCCCCACCTCCAATCAACGACAACACAGGTCTGTCTGTTATCAATATACTGTACATGCATGTTATGATCATGTTGCTCGATAGTGCATTATATTATACTAAAATACTACTCACACTACATGTACAGTCCACAGTTTAAATGTATATGTCGCAGAGGAACAGAAAGCTTCTATTGCACCATAGTAAAATTAGTAAAGAACTAGCTGGAAAACTGTTAAGTAGTGCATAAAATATTACTGCTTTAAACAATATCGGTTTTTGTTGTTTTCTTATGCGCAAAAGCAGCTACTGCCTTAGCATGTCTTAGTCATCGCAATTCTGTCCATCTGTCTGTCACACTGGTGGATCAGTCAAAAACAGTGCAAGCTAGGATCACCAAATTTTCACTGTCGGCTGCCTGGAAAACTCTAGTTTAGGAACTGTAAAGCTTTTTCATAAATTATACAGGGGTCACCCTGAACAAAAGCTCTAAATGAGAGGGGGGTAGGAAAAAATTGCGATTTTTAGCCAATAAGTCGCTGTATCTCAGTAACAGTGCAAGATAGGGTCTAGGTTACTATTAATCACTAATAGGAAGTCATACACTGGCTCTCGATTGCCACCGAATTCAATGACCTTGGATTTTCTTGAATGCCAAAATATGGGTTATTATCAACTTTTTTCTGATTTTGTGCTGCGAGACACATTTCAAGAGCGAATTGTGCCGAAACCGATTGAGATAGACACAGAGAAGCTGCATAAGAAATTTTTAGTATTGAACGTAGATTTCGATGGTCCAAGTCTTGATTATCTAGGTTCAAGGAAACCTGCGCACAAGGACATCAAAGAGCGGTACCCCGTAAAAGTCGTTATTTTACCGTTATTGGCCAGTCTTTCATGAAAACCGTTGCAGATAGGCATGGGCATGCTGCTTATCACAACAAACACTAGTGACGAGCTTTTCAGTCGTATCAACATTGATGACTTTGAGAGACCCTGAACTTCCAAAATAACGGGTTTTTATTGATTTTTGGGATCTTCGGCTGCAGCGCACACTAGAATAAACTGTGACGAAATGGCTAGAGATAGACTGACAGTTTGCGAACAGGAACTGCTATAGGCTTTCGCGCTTCTCATGAGTATTAGCTCAAATTTCTTGTTTTTCTGTTAGTTGAAAAACTGTTGATCAAATGAGTTACAGAGACTGATATCTGGCCTGTTTAAGTTTTGCTTCATCCTTTTCTCTTATTTTTAGATGACCCAGGTTAACTGTACAAAAATTAGTTTTTCACACATGTAGTACATCAGGAGGTTTATTTCCAAGTAAACCCAAGTTAGCTAGTTACACCTTTGGTGCCCAGTTTTTCTCTTATCGCAATCCTGGTCATTCCATCAGGTTTTCTTTGTGTGTCTCATTCTCTCTTTCTACTTAGTTTTGCTCATACTTTGTGTTGACAAATGTCTAGGATGGATGAAAGACGAGATGAATGCGGAGTCCAGTGTTCCTGCTGCATCTGGACCAGAAAAGAGTTCTTCAACAAATCCCCCTCCTACTCGCACGCAAGACTCTGCCACACTCAGTCAGGTTAACTGCCTGTTCACTTTCGGACATTTGCTTCCATTTCCCCACGCTGTTAAATGACTATAGTTTAGTTCAAAATGTTATTACCACTGAGATCACATTTTTGGGTCTGTTTATTTGTATTCAAGATGACTTCCAAGTTTAGAAGGAATTATCTTGTGAAATATTTTGAAGGATTAAAGGGTTGGACATGGTCTAAAAGTAAGTGATTATTATATTTGGTTGCAATCTGGATTCTTTTGTGGGTTTTGGATCATTCGGGATTTTTTTTGCCATAGGGAGATGAGGTGTTAACTGAGACTTGTTACCGGTATGTTGCCAGATGGCAGTACCATCTTTGGAAGTTCATGACCTCTGGTTTCTTCTGCTAGTTTCGTAGTGCATAGCCAGACTTTTTCTCTGTCATTTTATGACATAAAATTCCAATTCCTCAACTGTATAAAGTGCTCTGGCACATGATTGGACACCAGTGATTCGGATCAATATCAGTATTAGATGTTGGTATTCGCTTAACCCAGTAATATTTTAAGTATTGTACTTAAAATTGACTCGAATGCAGAGGAATGCTGTGCATAGATTTATACGCACTGTGCCTAGAGTTTTAACCATGTTATTATCATAAGCCAGACTGCCGCATGCCGCATTACTTTACATTGGTGGAAAGTGCTATGTATGATGGCATTGTTGCTGTAGCATGCAGAGAGTACAGTCCAAAGCCGCTACTCACAGATGGATTTCAGCAGCTTATTGTGGACCAGCCTTGCTACTGTAGCAAGACGACCAGGTCAGGTTAATTATACTGGCATGCCCATGCCCAGTGTTGGTAAATACTGTAACTCGCTAAAATTTCTCCCTGAAGCTCAAAATTGTGGATTGCATAGTGTGTATTCTTAAGGGGAATTTTTTGCTTTGCTGTTATTTAATAAATGACATGTGATTTTATCAGGTATTTTGTTTGTAGATTGTGTGATTATTTGATGTCTTTTATTATCTCAGTGAAGTTTTTTTATTTATATTTATTAAAATAGTTTTAGTTTTTTGTTGCTTTTTTGTTTGACAGCAGGAAAGGCATTAATTTTGTAGCAAAACTGCCAGTGGTAATTGCTAATTGCTTCCTGTCTAACTTTGGCTAGCCAGAAAATTTTCTTATCGTTGGAAAATTTTATTTTTAAAATAAAAAAAATTGTGTGCTGAAAATACTTATTTTAATGAATTTATGGGCAAGTTTGACATTTTTGAGCACTCCTAATCTTTTGTGTGATTAATTTTCAGCTGTTTGTTGGACAGTTGCAACTTTCTGCGGATCCTGCCCGTATCCTTATCAACCTAAGAGAAACGATGCTGCTGACTGATATCTCTAAGGATTCTTTATGGGACTCAGCCAAACCTGGATTGAGTCTAGAAATATAGGTTGGTTGAGCTAGAACTGGAAATAGAGGGTGGGCCAAAGAAAACGTGGCACTTTACTTTTTTCCGTATCTTCGCCAATTATTGATCAATTTTCGAAATTCTTTTTCACTGGCACACTCTGCGGACAATTTGCAGTAATGTGATTATTACACATCCCATCACACTGTAAATGCGTTTCTATGCTACTTTGTGAAATATCAATGAAATATGCATATATAACGGTAATAACAAACAAGCATTTTGGTGAAATTGGAAAAAAAACACTTCAGACCAACATTGCAGTGAATGGTCTGCATGACACTAAACTGTGTGGGTCTAACACAGTCTAGTGTCGTATGGATCCTTCATCTCAATGTGTGGTGAGATATATAATAATCGCATTATTGCAAATTGTTCGCAGAGTGTGCCAGTGAAAAAAAATTGAAAATTGGTCAATATTTGGTGAAGATACAGACGGAAGTAAAACGCCACATTCTTTATGACCTATGGTGTAGTAACAGTAGTAGGTGTTGTTGTTGTTGTTGACATGCAGGAAGTTTTCTCGACCAGAAGTCGGCGCAGTTCCAGGCGGAGTTTCCTCAGCTGGCGCCTGGAAGAGACGGACATTCACATTCATCAAGAGAAAACGACGAAGCCATCAGAGATGCCCAGTATGGTCCCGGACCAAGCCTGAGACCTCAGAGTATGCGCCTTCTTCTGCTGTTTGCTTATTTTTGACCATGGTGTTGCAATGAGTTAAAGATGAAATACACATCCATATATTAAATAAATGGAATTTGTGTAATGCATGATGTCTATGAGAACCTGCCAAATCTGAGGTGCAAAGGGTTGAGTGGGGTCTACGGTGGCGTGGTGGACTATAATTAATTTATAGTTGTCTTGCAATATCTCAGATATTACAAGAGATTTGAACTTGAAACTTTGCATCTTGGAGGTACAGTATGGTGGGAAGGTGTTGCTTACGTTAGCTAAGTTTACATTACATACACTAAACTCCAGCACTGGTGGCACAAAATGCTTGTGATTAGGATTGGACTGTTGTCATTTGACTCTGATAAAGTGGTATATGTTTCCCAGTATTTTGCTGGTAGCATGAACATTCTGCACTGGTGAAAGCCTGACTGCACGATTCATGTTGGTGCAGTCACTACATTATGATGTCACTACATCATAATGTAGTGTAAGGTGTTAATGTGTTCGTCTTTATGAACATAGGTGTCATATGCCACAGTCGGTTGCTGCTTGGATGGGTGATTGTCTGCAGATGGAGATTATCTTGCAATTCTTTACTGCTACTGTGTATGACTTAACATGCATTTAATAAACAACAAGAAAACGCTCGTGTGAGTGCATATCTGCACCAAGTGAAGTGATTTAAACATTGCTACTATAAAATGTAGAAGTTTTCACAGGAGGGCGCCACCATTCCTGCCGGTTGTCTATGACATGTGGAGATGATGATGATTCATCGTGTACACACACGCTCGCACACAGAATCGAACGATGGACAGAACGACCAATCTCTTAATCTTCTCCAGTGTTTGCTACATTTACCCTGGCGGAGATAATTAATAAATCTATACAGCCAGCCACCGAGATCAGATCATTGTCTTATCCATTGAGGGTAAATAAGTACTGGCCCAGGATTAACATGGAGTGCATTCACCTGTATTGAATGTACTCGTGAGATGGGTTTCTGTGATACACACAGTATGTGATGCTTGCTTCAGACATGGCGAGCTGGCGAGAGGGTGGTAAACCATCAGCAGCTATGTCAGAAGAGATGTCAGACGACCGCTTGCAGTTGGCCAACTCAGCGCAACCAATTTCTACCAAGAAATCATCCGCATCTGTCTCCACCAACGAACTGCAGAAACAGCAAGCTTATATAATGGCCAACTCACAGCAGCACTATCATCCTGCATTTCATGGACCAATGCCCCCGGCGTACATGGCAATGAGGCCGGGAATAAAGCCACCACCGTCTGCTGCAGTGGGGCCGATGCCATTTCACATGGGGCCTGCTCACATGCCAATGATGCCGCCAAACTACAGCGCTATGATGATGCCTCCCTTTGTATGTAGCTTTCGTTTACTTATTTCATATTCACATGCTAGGTTTTTTTTTTGATTTTATCGAAGTATGTGTCATTTTATTATCGGAATTGTTGCAGCTGAACTTGTAAAGCTAATTTGCCATTGCTGTTGCTAAACCAACATCAAAACGTTGGAGTATCAGTATTTACCTCACCTTTGGCTGATGAAATTTTGATTTTTTGAAAACTTTTTCGCAGATTTTTCTGAGATTGTTTGGTGTGGTGAAGTATGGTCCAAGGATCAAGTGATGGCATTTGATTCAGTTGAATAGATACATCCTAGCTGTAATTGGTCCATTGTGTTTGCCATATAGCAGCACTTTTCTCGGTGGAAGTTTGAGATTTGCAATCGCTTCTTGTATGTCATGTGTTGTCTTCTAGGGATTTCGATCTCCAATGCTGCCACCAAATTACCGGCCTGGCATGTTTCACCCTGGAATGCCACGGCCAGCATTCGTGCCAGCTGCTGAACTGAGGTAAGTTAATGGGTGTCTTGTCATGTGATAACTGGGATGATGTCAAGATAGCTAGCTTGTCTTTATGAATAATCTTTGATGAACTTTCAGTGGAACTAAGTTGGATCAATTTGTATTAAATTTGAATCTGCTGAATTTCTGCTATCCAGCAATTTATCAGCTCTGATGAGATATTTTATACCAGGCTGAATAATATTTGACTTCCTGGGTGCTTTAGCTCATAATAAATAGGCCTATGTGGCTGAAGCTCCACTCCGTATGTTGTAAATGTAATTGAGCAGTCAGTTTATTGAACAAATGAACATATGCACAGCTGAACAGCTTACAGTGAGACACTATCATTACTCTTGTGAACACTGTGGTCGTCAGTCGGATCGACTACTGTATCACGGTGCTCGCTGGCGTGCACAAAGTCCACATGCGACAGCTCCAGTGAGTTATCAACGCTGCAGCATGACTGATTCCAGTGCTGGCAACGAGATTGGGCCAGGAACCAGTGCGTTACGGTGGCCCAGCTGCGCACTGCTAGTGTTCATTCTCCGTTGCTGGCAGGGTATCTGTATCAGATGCCAGAACTCTGCCACCTGTCCACACTGCAACAATGAGGCAGCAGAGCACCTGGTGCTACAGTGTCTAGCTCACGACAAAGCCCGGTGGGACATCTGGCCAGGAGGAAAGTTCAACACAGACCCTCGACACCTCTGGGACTTCTTGGAGCAGACTCGCCCTACCTGACCGAGAATGAGAGAGGGAGAGCATCACATGCCATGTGGGATCACACTGTTAGTTGCCACCCAACACAGGTGAACTTCACCTTACCCCCAGCAAGCAGATGAGTACTTAATTTATGTCCTCTAGAGGGTAGAACTGGAAGGCTAAGTTGGCTTTGGTGTTTCACCTATCCAAGTACTAGCAACTTGATGTCAACCCTATCTGGAGTTGAACTGATGTTTACCTGCATCCTAATGGTTAGCCGCCAAGCTATTTGATAATAGTAGGCCTACAAAGCTCAGACATTTGATTCGTTCCTGAACTTGCTAGTTATCAGGAGTTAGTTGATGTTACTGCAGGATGCGAGCAGGTGCTGCTGACAGTGTGGCAGTCAGACAGACACAGAAGGATGGTGACGATGACCTGTCTGTCCAGAGGCCATCCATCGTGAAGACCGGTGAGCTGGAGTCCATGGATCGGCTCGGTTCTATGGATGACTGCTGGGCTAGTGGAGTGCCGGATGTCGACTATAGCCAGAGACTTGTCTTCAGCGATGAGGAGGACTTCAACAATAAAAGGTTCGCTTTGTGATATGTCGATGCACACAGTGACCACTTGTCTGGAAGTTCCGAATCTTGTCAGATCTCAGAAAATCAAAAGATAGAGAAATCAGCAGGAATTGTCAAAAAATCTTGTCAGGCTAAATCATAGGTGTATATTGTTAATATCACATTTTGGAGGAGCAGTAATGTTTAGTAGCAAATTAGCAGTATGCTATTATACATTGTGCATTCCTGGTGCATTACACTGCAGTGATTATAGGCTGTATAGTGTTGTATATCATTAGGTGCCTGGGATTTGTTGTGGTCAGGATTTCACTGCATTTCACTCACTGATTGCTAGGGCCCCCCACAGTTTTTGGCGGAAAATTTTGCCAGATTTCATTGGCCAGTTTGCAAAATTTCACGGCCCAGGGCCTCTTTGGCAAAATGTTCCAAATTTGCAGCTCATCATGACGTTTTACTTGTGAGTGAACTGAACTCCATTCTCTTCAGAAACTTCAGTTTTTATGTGCAACAGCAGCTACTGCTGTAGCGCATCTTAGCCGTCGCAATTCTGTCCATCTGTCCATCTGTCTGTTCGTCATGTGGGTGGATCAGTCAAAAACAATGCAAGCTAGGGTCACCAAATTTTCACCGTTGGCTGTCTGGAAGACTAGTTTCAGGAACCATAAAGCTTTTCCATAAATTCGAAAGGGGTCACCCCGAACGAGTGCGCTAAATGAGAGCGGGTAGGAAAAATTTGCGATTTTCAGCCAATATTGGCATTCATGCATTGGACGTGGCGCTCAATACTGAAATTCATGCACTGGATATGGCGCTAGGCATCATCCGCCATCAAGTCTAAATGAAACATCGTTGTGAACTTAGATTTTGTTCGCACTGGGCCCTTCACACATGCATCGCTGTCGCGCGTTTCCCTTTGCGTTCGCCAGGTCTTTCTTGTTGAAGGCTGGCACTGTGTTGAGTTACGCTAACAACGCACAATGAAAATTTAATCTTTTTTTTTAACATGCAGGCTGTTAAGTTGCTTTGTGTTTATTTACGATTGTGCCATATTGCGATAGCTATTAGTAGAGTCCTCACCTCAGTTTTGGGCAGTTTAGTTTGATTTTTTCCACGATGTCAATTAGTCAACGATTATACCAGTCACCAGTCTCAACTTCTGCGAAGTTCTGCGGAAGGAAATATCAAAATTCTGCAGCAAAAAGCGAATTCTGCAGCCCATGGATAACTGTGAGGCGTACTGATTGCGTCGTGTTGTTTGCAGTGCATCTGTTCCTGTACATCGTCAATCAAGTGATGGGGGTCTGAATGCCCGTAATATGATGTCCGCATCTGACCAGCATGAGGCATGGAACAAGTCTAGCAAGTTTGACTCGGGGAGGGACACTGCAGTAAGGCAAGCCGGGAGCATGAGCAGCATATCTGGTGATAGTAATGACGACGGGCACAAACAACGCGGTACCGGCTCATCTCACGACAAGTCCAATCAACATGTTGATGTATGTACCGGGCTGAGACACCTGATTAGATAGATACTCAAAAACCTGGTGGGTTTGTTGGGTTACTTGTTTAAAAACCCATTAAAAACTTCACTCCATAAAACCCATCCAACCTCAGTCCAATTTTGGTTTCTTTTTCCTTTAATAATGAAATATTTTGTTACGTTTTGAAACAAATACAACCTATGAATTAGCAGTTTTTGCGATATTTTATGCTGAGATGGATATACCAGCAGACTTGAGCTGAATTTTTAGTAGTGCTTTAAAAACCCCAAAAACAAAACCCACCAGACTGGGCTTTTTTAAAAAGTGGGTTTTTCTCAACCCGCGGTTTGTATGGAATGATGCACACAGATTTGACCTGTGCATGGTCCTCGTCATTTGGCTGTATCCATTCACTTTTTTGGCTGGCCCCAGCCAAGCGTGGTACCATTTTGGTTCATGGCTTGGACTGTTGATTTTTCTGCCCGGCTTGTTTGAAATTGAGTAAAGTTGTAGGCCGTGGAATGTCTTGCTGTTGAACGTTGGTCTGGGTGAATAATGTAACTGAATCAACAAGCTTGATTGCATGATTTTGGATTTGGTGGATAGTTTGGCTGGTTTTTAGCCATTTGTGAACACTTGTGATAATATTTGATTTGGGCTCGCTGTTTCGAAGGTCCACTATTTTGAAGGTTCACTGTTGACTAACCCTAACCCCAGTGGTTTAGACTGTTGACGGTAAGAATGATGTCCAAGGCAATGAGAACGAGTGGGACCAGGGATTCACCAGAAGTCAAGAGAACTCAGATATTGTAGACATGTTTGTATCTCTGCAGTTGTTGTTAGTGATGCTCTGTTACGTATGTAGACTACTGACTGTAAGACCGATATCCAAGTTAATGGTGATGTGGGACCGGCAGTGTTGCCAGTAGTCAAGAGATATTGTAGAAATTTATATATATATGTCTGCTGTTGTAATTATTAATAATTTGCCATTGCTGTGTGTCGTTTAGACTGTTGACGGTAAGAGCTCTGTGCAAGACGGTGGTGATGAGTGGGACCAGAAATGTCGTCAGCAGTCAGAGTCAATGTCGGCAGCAGTTGAGCGCGCTCGTAAACGTCGCGAGGCCAATGAACGTCGCTTTCAGGAAGAACAGCGCGCGGGTGCTCGCGAGAAACTTCGTCAACTCGAGGAAAAATTCGGCAAAAAACCCAGCAAGGTATCGCATCTGTGTTCCTTCAGTAGACGCAGATGCAGCAGTAGAAGTCATGAGTTTCTACAGGTCCTGATAAGTCAAAAATTTAGAGTTTTCATTGAGCAGGACCTGAAAAATTATCACGGAATTGGACACGACCTAGATTTTGAATGCACTTTCACGAGTGCCTTTTAGTTGAACATTTGTTACTTTTGCATGGTTTCCAAGGGTAGGTTTTTTTTGGCAGTTGTGGCCTGTTTTACCTGCCCAATATCCTACTTATCATAAAAGCAATTCCACTTTGCAAGTGCACCATTCAGATTCTGTGTTTTTTGTTTGTAATTATAACCTGCTGAAAGATAATTACCTTTGTGATATTGCTGTCACAACGTTTTTCTGAAATGTACAGAGTAGTCTGATGAAGGGTTCGAATGACGACAGTTTTTCGTCATGTGGTCGCAGTGATGGGAGTGACATTGCCAGCATCTCGTCTTCATTGGTTGGTGCTGGTCTTAACTACGTACCAAATTGTTCACTGATCGTTATGTTGCAAGATCGATTTCTTTGTATTTAGCTGCATGGCTTCTGATGTATGTTGTTTATTGTGTAGTTCTGCAACAGGACAAACTAATATTGTTATTTTTTGGATGGCTGACTTTTGCAGAGTAATAGCCCGGCTGCATGTTTGTTTGTGAAAATTTTTTGCATTGGGAATACAACAGCATCTAAGCAGTGAAGGAGAATTTCATAACAAAGAAATTCGTTTCTATCTCAGTTTTTGTTCAGTGGGTTTGTTATTTTAGAGCTAATTCCAGAAGAGGAAAGTTGAAAAACTGTTATAGTACTTAACAAAGAAATCTTCACTGTCGAGCATATCTGAGGCCTGATTTAAGTCTGACTTACAAGGTTTTGTAACTTAGGCCTTGGAGTCATTTGAGGGTAGATACTTTTACAGTATTTTTCATATACACTGTGTCTCAAAAAAAAGCATGTGACTACATTTTTGGCAATAACTGGAACAATGAATGTCCGATTATAATAATTTTTGGCACACTTATTAATGAGACTATATGTCATCGAATGGTGGTTTCATTTCCCACCTCATCTATTTAGTGCAACTGTCTTACCTTGGG
>Ga0209367_1000727_pt1 | contig 35885 bp, 31 predicted proteins | sample WorMetLIZISLAND2_FD_187412 | JGI IMG/M metagenome (GOLD analysis project Ga0209367, IMG submission 187412) | Marine gutless worms symbiont microbial communities from Max Planck institute for Marine Microbiology, Germany - Olavius geniculatus... ... | reverse complement strand
TCCGGAAACTGTTGTCTTAATTGATCGATATTCATAAGATCTCCTTTCGTTTGTTCTTTTAAGGAGATCTTACACCATGGGTGTGACAGATACGGTCACACTAACCTTAAAAATGTAGATAGGCTCGAAAAGTTTTGGTGACCAAATCCTCTTTGACGGATTGGACTTTTCCGTCAACCAAAAGCAGCGGGTCGGATTGGTCGGCCAAAACGGCCACGGCAAAACAACACTGTTCCGGATGATTGCTGGCGAAGAGCTTCCGGACTCCGGCTCGATCATTATCCCCAAAAATTATCGTATCGATTATGTGCGGCAGCACTTGGAGTTTAAAGCCGAAACGGCTTTGGCAGAAGGCATGCGCGCCCTCCCCGAGCAGGAAATAGATCACTATTGGAAGGTTGAAAAAATCCTGGCCGGCCTGGGCTTCAGCCGGCGGGACTTTGAACGCCACCCGTCTGAGTTCTCGGGCGGGCTGCAGGTTCGCCTGAATCTGGTCAAAGCCCTGGTCGCGGAACCGGACCTGCTGCTGTTGGACGAGCCGACCAATTTTTTGGATATCACCTCCATTCGCTGGATTGAACAATTTTTGAACAGTTGGCCCCATGAGTTGATGCTGATCACCCATGATCGCAGTTTTATGGATAAAGTCGTAACCCACACCATGGGGATTCATCGCCGCAATCTGCGGAAAATTGCCGGAGACACCACCAAGTACTACAACCAAATTGCCCAGGACGAGGAAGTCTACGAAAAAACCAGAATCAACGACGAGCGCCGCCGTAAGGAAATTGAGCAGTTCATCACCCGTTTTCGGGCCAAAGCGCGCTTGGCAAACCTGGTGCAGTCCCGCGTCAAGACCCTCAAAAAAATGGAAAAGAAGGATAAACTCGAAGAGCTGAAGTTACTGGACTTTTCCTTTCGCAGCCGGCCCTTTCCCGGCAAAACCATTTTAACCTGCAGCAACCTGGCCTTTGCCTACAACGGGCAAAAGCAGTTGATCAAGGATTTCAACGTTACGATCGGAGCCGGTGAGCGGGTATGCGTCGTCGGCAAAAACGGCCAGGGCAAAACCACTCTGCTGAAGCTATTGGCCGGCAAACTGCCCCCCGGGTCCGGCCGAACCGTTTTTCACCCGTCCACCATCACGGGTTTTTTTGAGCAGACCAATATCAACACGCTGGTGGACACCCGCACGGTTGAAGAAGAAATCCTCTATTCGCACTCGGATATAGATCGACAGCGAGCACGGAATATTTGCGGCGCCATGATGTTTTCGGGCGATGATGCACTGAAGAAAATAAGCGTCCTGTCCGGCGGGGAAAAGAGCCGCGTGATGCTGGGAAAATTGTTGGCAACGCCGGTCAACCTGCTGCTGCTCGATGAACCGACCAATCACCTGGATATGGAATCCTGCGACGCCCTGCTGGCTGCCATCGATTTTTTCGATGGCACCGTCATCATGGTAACCCACAATGAGATGTTTTTGCACACGCTGGCCGACAAACTCATTATATTTCAAAATGATGAAATCGATGTTTTTGACGGCCGCTATCAGGAGTTTCTCGATAGAGGCGGATGGCACGATGAAAAATCCGCTGATTTAAAAGAAAGCTCACGGGCGGTTTCAGGGGGCGTCAATGCCAAAACCGCCAAAAAAGAAATGCGGCGCAAAAGATCGGCAATCATCACCCGACGTTCAAAATCTGTCAGGCCGCTTGAAAAGCGTATTGCTCGTTTGGAAAATGATATCGAATCCAGCGAAAACGAACTGGAAAGTCTCAATAATTTTATGCAAAAGGCCTCCCAGGATCAGGACGGCGCCCGAATCAGTGAACTGTCCCAATCCATTCATGCCTGCCAATCGAAAATCGATACACTATTTGACGAACTCGAAGTCACCACCGATGAATTAGACAGTCAGAATGCGGTGTTTGCGCGGGAGCTCAAGTTGTTGGAGGATGGGTAAGACGAATTCGGAAGGCGTATAAAGGGCAGAAGGTCGGAAGGTGAGAAGGGCAGAAGGGCAGAAGGTCAGAAGGTGAGAAGGTGAGAGGGTGAGAAGGTGAGAGGGTGAGAAGGTTGAGACGAAGTCGGAATGCGGACGGCGGAATAAGGGCAGAAGGTCGGAAGGTGAGAGGGTCAGAAGGTCAGAAGGTGAGAGGGTGAGAAGGTTGAGACGAAGTCGGAATGCGGAAGGCGGAATAAGGGCAGAAGGTCGGAAGGGGCGACTATAAACTCAATTAACTCGATCAACTCGATCAACTCAATAAACTCAATAAACTCAATAAACTCAATAAACTCAATAAACTCAATAAACTCAATAAACTCAATAAACTCAATAAACTAAATAAACTAAATAAACTAAATGCATTCTATGGACTCAAAAAAACTGGTGGACAAAACTGTCCCACCTCAAAAAATAATGGTCTTTCAGCAAAACGGCAGTGGTGAGAGCAAAATTGCCGGTGTGCGGAAATATGGTGGGGATCGTATCGTGCTCGAAGTTATCTCCATCGACGATCCGCTGCCGCCCCTGGTCGAGGACGCCTCGGACTATTTGCCATCCGAATTCCAGGCAGATTTGGTGCTCGATTTCTTGAAGCACCCGGATTTGAGTCACGACCTGGCAGCAATGTGCCGCAAACTTGCCATACCGGTGATTGCATCCGGCAAAAAACTCGACATCGAGGGAATCCATACGCCGCCCACCTGATGCACCCTTGCCGGGCAGGTCAGCCTGGGGCAATATGGTGAAAAATTTGGCAAACCGTCATTTAATGTTGCAGTGGCCGGCGGCCGCATCGCCCGGATAAACGTTCTGAAGGGGGCGCCCTGCGGGGCAACCTGGGAAGCCGCCACGCGGATTTTAAATTTGCCGGTCGCAGAAGCCCTGGTGCGGATCGGTCTGGATGTCCAGTATTTTTGCACTGCAAACCCCGCCGGCTGGGACCCGGTACACGGCAAAAGCCCGGTGCACGTGGCCGGTAAAATTCACCAGAAAGCCCTGACCGCCGCCCTGGGGCGGACAGAGGATAGGGGGCAGAAGACACCGAGGTCGGAGGACTGAGGGCTGAGGGCTGAGGGCTGAATTCAAAGTGCAGATGGCAGAGATCAGACGACCCGTCTTCGCTCTTCGAGCTACGCCGCGGCACGCAGAAGACAGAGGTCGGAGGTCGGAGGACTGAGGACTGACGACAGAGGTCAGAGGTCGGAGGACAGAATTTTGAAGTCGGAATGCGGAAGTAGGAGATTTTCGATTGCGGATTGCGGATTTGTTTCGTAGCGACCATGTCACTTGAGCCGAATACCGAATGCCGAAGGCCACACGCCGTGTCTCATGAGCCTTTAACCTTCCACCTTCTGCCCTCGACGACCATAGACCCTACACCTTAAACCCTAAACCTTATACCTCCCACGGTCCAGTATCCAGCATCTAGCATCCAGAATCGAGTATCCAGTATCCAGTAACGAGCATCCAGCATCCAGTACCTAATACCCAATACCTAATACCCAATACCTAGTACCCAATACCCATTACCCATTACCCATTACCCAATTCACAAGTCACCCAATATTTGAAGGAAGTCTTCGCCCTCGACGGCCGCCAGTGTATTTGTTTGAGCATTAATCAGGTTTCCTATCCTGAGCGCAGCCCGCATGGCGGCGCGATTGTCTGGAAATTCAGCCACCGACATCGCATCATATTCACCGAGAAGACCGTACATATGCAGAATTCGGCCTTTTTCGTCGGCCACCATCGCTTTGACCTGTTCGAATCGCTCGGTTCCGCCGCCCTTGACGGGCCCTTTGTACTTATACAAACTGAGGTATGCTTGCATCGTGAACTCCTTTCCGGTTATGAAAACGATTATGTATTAGCAGACTAAGAATTTCATCCCAACAAGTCAAGTATGAACAGCCGGATGCTGCAGCAAAGATCCGAGCCCGGAGTTAGAAAAAAACGCCGGCTTCGACTATCTACCGCTATCACTCGAAAAAGTATTGTTAATTCATTGATTTCGGAGTAGCAATATAGGTTTCTAGGCAGGACTTCGTCCGGTCTTCAATCAGTTGAAAATCTACCAGGCAAGATCCGGCATATCCGGCACGATTGCCTGCTAAAAGTCGGTACCATGCAAGACCAATCGCTTATAAAGATGATCGGCATTACCAAACGCTTCCCGGGAGTGGTCGCCAATCACGATGTCGACTTCGACCTGAACGCTGGAGAAATTCACAGCATTCTGGGAGAAAACGGCGCCGGCAAGACGACCCTGATGAAAATTCTCGCGGGTATGATTCAGCCGGATGGGGGCGCAATCAAGGTGCGGGGCCGCCCGGCTCAAATCCGATCGCCGCAGGATTCCCTGAAATTGGGAATCGGCATGGTTTATCAGCACTTCACCCTGATTCCCAATCTATCGGTCCTGGAAAACCTCATGTTGGGTTTTGAAGACGGCATTTTTTTAAACCGGAAAAAGGCCGGAGCTAAATTTCAACAAATTAGTGAATCCTGCGGACTACTGATCGCCTCCCACCGCGAGGTCCGGGAGCTGTCTATCGGCGAACGCCAGCAGACAGAAATCCTGAAAATACTATATCATGGCTCCGACGTGCTGATCCTGGACGAACCGGCATCGGTGCTAACGCCGGCCGAAGCAGAGAGGCTGTATCAAACCCTGGAACATCTGCGGGACGGCGGGAAATCGATAATCCTGATTACCCATAATATATCCGAAGCCCTGTCAGTATCTGACCGTATTAGCGTCATGCGGGGCGGGCGCAGGACCGCCGACCTGTCACAGGATGACCTCAAAGCCATGGATGCAAACACGGCCTCGGATATAATTTTTAAGCTAATGTTCGAGACGGCTCCGCGCACCGCGTCCACCGATGCCGCTGGGGTAAGGCAAGCGGAACCGCTTTTGGTGCTCGAAAATGTCGCAGCCCTAAACAACAAAGGCCAAAAAGGCTTGCAGCGTGTTTCTTTGGAGATCCAGCAGGGTGAAGTCATCGGCATTACGGGGGTGGCCGGTGAGGGGCAGCAATTGCTGGCAGAAGTGATCAGCGGTCAGAAGCGCGCAAGCGCGGGCAGGTTGATTTACTGCAGCCGCGATATCACCCGGCTGGATACCGCCCAACGATATGCGCTGGGAATCAGCTATATCACGGCCGACCGCATTAATGAAGGGTGCATACCTGAAATGTCGCTGTCGGAAAACGCGATCTTGCAAAGCTTTAGAAATCCGCCCCAATCAAAATTCGGTATTTTAAATCAAGCAAAAATCAAAGCATTTGCCGCTGATTTGATCAGACGCTTCGGAATCCAAGCCACCGGACCCGAAGCAGCGGTCAAGGCCCTCAGCGGAGGCAATATTCAAAAATTATTGTTGGCCCGCGGCCTTTCAGCCAAGCCGGACCTGATAATATGCGACAATCCAACCTATGGCCTGGATGCCAGGACCATGCATTATGTTCAGGATCTGCTGAAGGCGGAAAGCCGCCGGGGAGCCGCTGTCTTGCTGATCACCGCGGACATGGAAGAGCTGTTCAACTGCAGCGACCGTATCGGCGTCTTGTTCAAAGGCGAGATAGCCGGTCTCATGCCGCGGAGTGAAGCCACCACCGAAAACGTCGGAAAGCTCATGCTCGGCGTAAGCTGAGATCCGTGATTGAGCGATAAGCGCATTCAGGGATCATTGGTAATCGCAACTATAACCCGAAAAAAAGTAAATAGAAGATTTCAAGAACTTATGAAATGCCTCGTGCCTGGAGTAATGGAGTACTGGAGTATTGGGGTATCAAGAGAAGACATCCAATCTCCAGACATTACTCAAGCACTCCAGTACTCCAACACTCCGATATTAATAAACAATTAACCAATAACGAATAACAGATAACTCCCAACTGGGGCGATTGAGGACAAATTGATACATATCAATCTCGCCGTGCTGAAACCGGCCGCCATATCGGTTGCATCTATTTTTTTCTCCCTGATCAGCGGCGGGATCATTTTGCTCATGATCGGCAAGGATCCCATGCTTTATTTCAGCCTTCTCTTTGCCCGCGGCCTGGGGACTTCTTTGGGAATAATTGAAGCAACCATCAAAATGGCTCCGCTGCTGATTATCTCGGCCGGTCTGTTGCCCTGTTTTTCGGCCGGTCTTTGGAACATCGGCGTGGAGGGTCAATTTCTCATAGGCGCAATGCTGGCCGGCTGGACGGCACCGATGCTCGGGCTGAGCTTGCCGTTACCGATTTACCTCGCAGCGGTGCTTTTGCTGGGGACAATCGGCGGGATGTCCTGGATCCTGATACCGGCAGTTGTAAAAGCCCGCTCCGATATAAACGAAATTATTACCACCTTGATGATGAGTTGGGTCGCAATCAACCTGGTCACCTGGCTGGTCAAAGGACCCATCAACGATCTGTCTACCGTCCCGGCCCAGACGACCCTGATTCCAATGGCTTACCGGATGCCGCTGATCCCCTTTACCCGAATTCACCTCGGTCTGATCATCGGCCTGGTCAGCCTTTCTGCAATGCACTGGATGATCAGGCGGACGACTTTGGGATACCAGTTTCGCGTCATGTCGGCCAACATAAAAGCCGCCCGCCACGCCGGAATGCAGGTTTCACGGCTAACCGTCTACGGTCTTCTGATCAGCGGCGGCTTCGCCGGCATGGCCGGGGCCTGTGATGTACTGGCGATTAAGGGGCTCTTCCAGGGCAGTTGGAATCCTCAATACGGCATGACCGCCATTCCGCTGGTATTTTTGGCCCGGCTGAACGGCTGGGCGGTCATTCCACTGGCATTTTTCTTTTCGTTTTTAGCCGTCGGCGGGGAGTTTGTGGCTCGTGATCAAGAAGTGCCGGTTTTTTTCGTCCACGTTTTGGAAGGGTTGACCCTGCTGTTCTTCGCAGCCTCGGAATACTTTGATCGGAGGAACTCATAAGCCCAAGGCGGAGTCGACGTCATACAGATGAACAAGAGATTTTCGATTTTAGCAAGTGATATGTTTCACACGAGCGGCGGCCTCTGGCCAAAAAACGGTCAGTCTGATCGGGAAAAAACTGCGCAAAATCAAGCCAGTTTCGATCAACTCATTTGCCGTTTCGTCCTCGTCCTCGTCCTCGTGCTCGTCCTCGAAGCTTTTGAGCCTCTATTTATCGAGGACGAGGACGAGCACGATTTAAATTCCCTTTCTTGGGGTTAATAGAGACGAGTTTCATTAGAGCGGCGGCCTCTGGCCCAAAAAACGCCAGGCTGATCAAAGAAAAGAAACTTTGAAAAAGCGAATATCGAATATCGAATAATGAATTTCGAATGTCGAAGGAATGTATTCTATCGATCTTATTAAAAAGACTGAGCAACTTGTGGGGTCGTAGCTCGAAGAGCGAAGCCCCAAGCGATTCCATCCTTCGACATTCTGCGGTTCGATATTCGATATTCTGCGGTTCGCTTTAAATGCAGTTTCACACGAGGTAAATAGTGAACGATTTACTGGGAACAGCCCTAATTACCACGATCATCGCATCGACCGTCAGGGGCACAACCCCAATCCTGCTGGCGGCTCTGGGGGATACCTATGTCGAGCGTTCGGGACAATTGAACCTGGGCATTGAAGGGATGATGGTCGCCGGGGCGTTTTCCTCTTTTGCCGCCGGTCTGGAGCTAAATAGCCTCGTTGCCGGCTATTTGGCAGCCGTGGCGGTCGGGTTGACCTTAGGTCTGGTATTTGGTATTTTGACCATCACCCTGGGCGTAAACCAGATCGTGGTGGGCCTCGGGCTGACCATATTTGCGCACAGCATGAGCAGTTTCCTCCATCGGGTAATCTTCGGCAACCAGTTTCCAATTTTATTCGGTGCCGGGGAGACCTATGAGATTGCCTATCTGTCACGGATCCCAATTGTAGGGCAGGCGATTTTCAATCAGCACTGGCTGGTATACCTAGCCTTCGCGCTGGTCCCGGCCCTGTATGTGCTGATGTATCGGACCCGATTCGGGCTGCGCGTCAGGGCCATCGGCGAAACCCCGTGGGCAGCCGATGCCGCCGGCGTCAGCGTACCCCGCATCCGCTATGGTGCCATTCTGCTGGGCGGACTCATGGCAAGTCTCGGCGGGGCATACATGGCCCTTGGGGATCTGGCGTTTTTCGTCCCTGACATGATCATGGGCCGTGGATATATCGCGATAGTCGTTGTCATGCTGGGTAAGTGGCACCCGGCCAAGGTGTGTTGGGGGGGATTGCTGTTCGGGTTTGCACTGGCGTTAACCAGCGCCCTTCAGGTGGCGGGAATCGACGTCAGCCCGGATTTTATCTTAATGATACCGTACGTGGTTGTGATTGCTGCGTTGCTCGTATTTACCCGGTCAACGGACTTGCCGGCGGCTTTAGGCCGCCCTTACAGACGCGGAGGAGAGTGACGTTAGGACTAGGAATTCTTCTGACAACATACGGTAACTGGCTGACGGCACTGGGTCTCAGTGTCGAAATAAGCACCAAATTACAAATATCAAATAACAAACTAATTCCAATAACCAAAATTCAAAAATACAAAATCGATACCATCGCTATAGGCCATTGCAACGGTTGAGGACTTAACGACTGGGTTGAACGACCGATCTGTATAGTAAAGACAGAGCGAAGCGACTCCTTCATTCGTCATTAGTCATTCGTCAATAGTCATTTAATTGTTTCCTGTATAACCGGATTGGGAGGTATGAGATGAGAAAACCAGTGAGCGCACTTGCAGCCCTGATTTTGGTTCTTGGTCTGGCAATCGTGCCGGTCAAGGCCGGTGATCCGCCAAAACTGGTGGGGTTGGCCTTACCTGAAGCGGGAACCGATAAAGGCTGGAACGAGCAGGGCAAGGTGGGACTCGAAGCTGTTGCGAAAAAATACGGCTTTAAAATCGAACTGGCCGAGGCCCTGGGATATGGTGACATCAAACCCACGCTAAGGGACATGGTAAACAAGGGCTGTGAATTGATCATCAGCCATGCGTCGGGCTATCAAACGGTGGCCCCCGAAATCGCCAGGGAAACCGGCGTCAAAGTGGTCACCGTTGAAAACCACCGCGATGTTACCGCGGGGCTTATCAGCGATATCGATACGCAACCCCAAGGGGGCTGTTACCTGGCAGGCTGGCTGGCCGGCAAAATGACCCGCTCGAATATCGTCGGAATCGTTGCTTCAGGCGAGCCTCCCACCTGGAATCGAATGTCGGCCGGATTCGCCCAGGGTCTCAAGGCATCGAATCCGCAAAGTAAACTCCTCTACAGTGTCATCGGGGAGGCCGCCTATGCCGACGCGGCCGGAGGCAAACGCAATACCCAGGATCAAATCGCGGTGGGTGCCGATGTGATTTTCGGCATGGGCGACGGGGCCTCCTTTGGCATGCTCCAGGCCTGTGCCACGAAAAAGGCCGGAGACGGCGGCAAGGTATGGTTTATCGATGTTATCGGCGATAAACGATCCATCGATAAAGCCGATGTACTATTGAGCTCGGTCCTTATGGACATGTCCGTGGTTTATGATGAAATCATTCAAAGCTACATGAATGACACCTTCGGGCAACAACACTGGACTGGAATGAACAATGGTGCGATCTACCTGCTGGAAATTAACAAGGCCGCGCCGCAGACTGTGAAAAATGAGTTGAGTGACATCGAAAAAAAAATAATTACGAAAAAAATCAAGGTGGTGGACATCCCGACAGCCGTTGAACTTCACAAGTACCTGAAGAAGACTTTCCCAAGATAAATTTGCTGGCCGACAAGGCTGGGAGGCTGGAAAACCAGGTAGCCCGGAGGCTGGAAAGCCAGAAAGCCCGGAGGCCAATGGTGACTTCCGGCATCGCTCGCAAGCCTTCCGGCATCCAAGCTTTCCAGCCGTTCTATGCTCACCTGTCGACTTGAATAACGTTTCCAATTCATCGACTATTTTACAGAATCAACTTGTGGAACCTACAATGCTGCCAGCCATACTTGCGCTATCCTCATCATTTCTGATCGGTGTGACAACGATCTTGATGAAGAAATCAATCGAAAGAACCAGTCCCGCTTCGGCCATGATCGCGGTAACCTTCCTGGGATCGGTTATTTTTTTGCTCATCTCGATTTTTACGGTTCCCATGACCTGCTTAAAATCCGGCGCTCTGATCTATTTTGTGATTGCCGGCCTGTTTTCGCCGGCCCTGGTCAGGTGGCTGTATTTTATCAGTTTAGACCGGATCGGCCCCTCGGTTTCTTCATCCATTCTGGCAACCGGTCCCGCATTTACAGCAATAATCGCCGTCGTGCTGCTGAATGAAACAATCACCCTGCAAATCAGCCTTGGCATAATTTCGATCATCGCCGGCATCGTAATATTCGAAAGGGATATGAATCGTGACGCGGGACCAACCGTTCGCCGGAGCAAAGATCTGATATTCCCGCTGCTGTCGGCTCTGTTTTTCAGTCTGGCGATCGTCACCAGAAAAATGGGTTTAAATATTCTTGATTCCCCTATTTTCGGTGTGACGGTCGGCTTTGTGACATCGATGTTGGTATACACGGTTGCATGCCTTGGATCAAAAAAAATGAGATCCTCGATCTCGATTAAAATGCAGGACCTGCCTTTCTTCCTGGGTGCCGGCGTGTTTCTAACCGCCGCCTGGCTGACGCTTTTTTATGCCTTATCCTTGGGAGACGCAGTTATCGTCACCCCCCTGGCAAGCCTTCATCCCCTTTTCGTCCTGGCCCTCAGCTACGTCTTCCTCGGCCAAGTGGAAAAAGTTACCCCGGCTGTTTTGGCGGGTGCCTGCGTCGTCGTCGCGGGCGTTCTGCTGATAACGACAGGGCACATATAACCGATCCCCTGTTGCCACTGGCCTATAAAGTGATTAAGATTTTTTTATGACAATGAACGCGCACAAAAACAGAATTACTGTCTACTATGACGGTGCTTGCCCCACATGCGTCAGAGACAGATCTCATTACGAAAGGCTCTCCGGTAGGGCAGGCAAGAATATAGATTGGTTTGATATTACGGGTCAGGAGACTCGATTGCGTGAAATTGGTATCGATCCTGTCAAGGCGTTGATGGCACTGCACGTTAAAAATGCAAATCAAAAGATCCTATCAGAGGTCGATGCCTACATCCTGCTGATGAGCAAAGTGCCATTGTTAAGGCCTCTGGCATACTTAATCGGTTTGCCGTTGATTCGGCCGCTGTTTTCAAAAATTTATCGCAGGCAGGTTGATCGAAGATTGCAGCGTAGTGGACGATTGTGAATAATTTATCAGTTGTATTCGGGTGGCAAAATGACGAACAAATTATCTGAAAAACACTGCGTCCCTTCCAAAGGCGGGGTAGCGCCATTGAAAGGGGACGATTTAAGAAACATACACGCGCAGCTAAACGGCGACTGGAAAATCGTCGATGAGCATCATCTTGAAAAAAAATTTATATTCCGTAATTTTCGTCAGGCCCTGGCTTTTACAAACCGGGTCGGCGAGCTGGCCGAAGCCGAAGGGCACCATCCGGATATCTACCTGGCCTGGGGCAAAGTGATACTGACTGTGTGGACCCACACGATCGACGGCTTGACGGAAAGTGACTTCATCTTCGCTGCAAAAGTCGAGGAGTTGTAACAATGCAAAGATCCGGGCATAAAGAACCCGGCTTTGGTTCACCCCTGTAGTATAAAGCCTACCTCAGACTCATATGGAAGAGTGGAATGATGGAGTAATGGAATATTGGGAATCGAAAGCGGATGACGGTCTGATTTTATGGACTGATCCGTGCCTTCCTTACAAAAATAGATCTCAGTCAATTAATCCCAGGATTCCAGCATTCCAGTATTCCATCATTCCGCTCCCGCTTGCAGCAGGATTTGGGACAATCCCGCCCGGGCTGAACTGAATGGACCAGACTTTCAACAACAAAATTGACAGGCTAAGGGGTGGGCAGTTTCAGGAGTCCGACAGAAAACGCCAGGAGAAACTGGCCGCAGTAGTACATCGGCAGGCCAATCAGGCGGTTGATAAATTCAGACTTTAAAAAGCGGTCCCGCGCCACAAACAAATCGGAAAGATAAAAGCTCACGGCTCCGCTGAAAACCAGCAGCCGGCCGACACGGCTCAAGTCGGCATCACCGAGCACGGTCCAGGCGCCGACAACCATAGCGGTAATTACAAAAATATATGCAATGACCGGGATCAACATAGATCCTAGGTGCGGCCGCAGCCACCAAAAAACCAGTCCGCTGACGAGCAGCCCCACCAAGCAGCCGATTCCGGTCCAATAACTGACATCGGCCACGTAAAAAAAACAAACCACGTAAAGCACGTGGCCCAACAAAAAAGACACCAGCCCATAGAGAAACATCCTCTCCTGAGGCAGTGCCAGAAAAACATCGCCCCCCAGGCAAAAAATCAAGCCAATCAGCAACAGATAGTAATAGCCGGGTATTGGATGCGGCTGAACGACCGCTGTAAAGATAAAGAGACAGGACAGGATGGTCTTGGTGGGTAATTTGCCGGTACGGTCGACGTTTTTTTCGAAGTACAAAAGGCCAGTTAGCAAGATGAGCGCTGAAACGATAATTAGAACATTTACCACGGATTGCCTGCCCGCTATCCTGGGTTTGATATTGTGTTTGCGATGTCGATAGAATGCTGGAGTACTGGAGTATTGGAGTGCTGGAGTGCTGGGGTATTAAAAGAAGACTCCAAGCCTTCAACCAATACTCCAACACTCCATTACCCCAATACTCCAAATTTTATATATAACTAATTCCCCTGCCCCAGGCCCTCTGCCCTATGCGCCAAGCCCTCTGCCCTATGCGCCAGGCCCCCTGCGCCAGGCCCCCTGCCCGAACTATACCAGTCCCTGATCGAGCATTGCGTCCACGACTTTCACAAAACCGGCGATATTGGCGCCGGCTTCATAGTTGCCCGGCACGCCATATTGCTCGGCGGCCGCGACGCAGGTGCTGTGGATGGTTTTCATGATGAGCTTTAAGCGATCGTCGACTTCCTCACGGGTCCAGGCCAGTCGCATGCTGTTTTGAGTCATTTCCAGGCCGGAAACCGAGACTCCGCCGGCATTGGCGGCTTTGCCGGGCCCGTAAAGAATTTTGTGCTCCTTAAAAATCTCGATGCCATCCGGCATCGTCGGCATGTTGGCGCCTTCGGAGACCAGGCTCACCCCATTATCGATCATATTCTGAGCATCTTTGGCATTGATTTCATTCTGAGTCGCGCTCGGAAAGGCACACTCGGCCTTGTGATTCCAGAGCGGATTGTGATCCAAAGCCGGGTCCACCGGCGTGTAGACCGCCGAGGAATACTTATCGGCATATTCTGAAACGCGTCCCCGGCGCACATTTTTCAGAACCTTGATGTATTCAAGTTTTTGGCCGTCAATGCCGCTCTCATCAAAAATATAACCGGTCGAATCGGACATCGTCACGGGCTTGGCGCCCAATTCAATGAGTTTTTCCATGGTAAATTGCGCCACGTTGCCGGAGCCCGAAACCAGGCAGGTTTTGCCTTCCAGGGTTTCGTCGCGGGTTGACAGCATTTCAGCGGCGAAATACACCGACCCGTAGCCGGTAGCCTCCGGACGAATCAGGCTGCCGCCCCAGTTCAGGCCTTTGCCGGTCAAAACGCCGGTAAATTCATTGCGCAGTTTTTTATACATGCCGAACATATACCCGATTTCCCTGGCACCAACACCGATATCACCGGCCGGCACGTCCGTGTCCGGCCCGATATGCCTGAATAATTCACCCATAAAGCCCTGACAAAAACGCATCACTTCATTGTCGGATTTGCCTTTGGGATCAAAATCGGAGCCGCCTTTACCCCCACCCATTGGAAGGGTCGTCAGGGCATTTTTAAACACCTGTTCAAATGCCAGGAACTTCAATATTCCGAGATTAACCGATGGATGAAACCGTAAACCGCCCTTGTAAGGTCCCAATGCGCTATTCATTTCGATTCGAAATCCCCGGTTGACCTGAACATTTCCCTGATCGTCGGCCCAGGGCACCCGAAACATGATCACGCGCTCAGGTTCTACCAGTCTTTCCGGAATTTTCGCCTGGCGATAAATTGGATTTTGGTCCAATACCGGTTTGACCGATTCAATGACTTCAGTGACCGCCTGATGAAATTCCCTTTCCTGCGGATCTCTATCTTTTATAATATCCATGATATCAGCCATTTGACCTCCTTTTGACGGCAGCGCCGCAAATACGATTGACGATGATGGTTAAATCGAATGCTCAATACCAATTTCCAGTAGCGGATACAAGCACAATTGTAATAGATATTCAAAAAAAAGAAAAGGTTAATGTATGTCCCTCATGCCTGTGTTTTCTCCTCAAGCAAAACGCTCCTCATAAGATGTTCGGCATATTTTACGGATTTGTTCCGGCCGGCCCGTTTGGCGGCATACATGGCGGTATCAGCCTTTTTGATCAATTCTTCCACTTCGTTGCCATCCGTTGGGAAGGTAGCGATGCCAAGGCTGACGGTGATCGGCGGCATTTTGTCCAATTTGACGTTGGCAAGCTCTTCGCGCAGCCGCTCGGCCAGGCCAAAGGCCGCGTCCTTGTCAGCGTCAGGCACCATCATGACGAATTCTTCGCCGCCGTAACGGGCAATGGCATCCACGCCTCGAATATTTTTTTTCAGAAAATGACTGATCGTTTTCAACGCCCGGTCACCCGCGTCATGTCCGTAGGTGTCATTTATTGTTTTGAAACTGTCCAGGTCCGCCATAATTACGGATATGGTTTTATTGTTTCTTTCGGCTCGGTGAATCTCTTCCTGCAGTTTAACCATAAAGTATCGCCGCACGTAGAGTCCGGTCAAGGAATCCGTCACCGCCATATCCCAGAGTTGAGCTTTGTTTACCGCCACGGCTGCCTGGTCGGCGACAGCTTTAAGCATTTTCACGTCCTGATGGGTAAATTCCTGGCCATTCTTTTTATTGGTGACATTGATTACCCCGATGACATCATTAAAAACAACCATCGGAATGCAGGCTATTGAGCGAACAAATGAAGTCTCGGATTTAATGAATAGATTGTCTTCTTGAATATTATTGACAATCATGGGCTGGGAATTCAAGAAAACCCGTCCCGCGATGCCTTCTCCCGGTTTGAAGCTGCGGCATTTGACTTCATTGTTGATGACTTTTTCCTGGTATTCGGTGTCTTCCAGGCCGGCCAAGACCCGAATATTTAATCAGTTGGTTTCCAGGTCGTATAGCATCAGCGAGCCTTTTTCGGCGGATGCAATATCAATGGCCTGATTCAGGATGTAATGCAAAAGCTTTTTCAGATCACTGATGTAGTTCATGGCCTTGCCGATGCCGTATAGCAGGGGCAGGTTTTGCAGGGTTTTGTCGAGATCTTCCTTTTCCTGACGGCGTCGCTCATATAGGCGGCAGGTATTGATCGAAACCGAGGCCTGGGCCGCGATCTGCTGCAGAAAGTAATGGTCAAAATTATCAAATGCCTGGTTGCCGTTTTTGGCCCCCAAGGCCAATAGACCCATTACCTCACTCCGCATGACCAGCGGAACCCACAGTTTGGAGGGTAAAGTGTCTAAATCCTGTTTATCCGGAAATCCGGCAAAACGCGGATTTCCTGAATCATCAACAACTTCAAATGGCCGAGCCCGGAGAATTGAATGCCATAGAACCCGGCTGTCCGCTCTGAGTTTATAATCCGATTGCCCCAATCCATTGCTGAAAACCAGGCTAAAGAACCGCTTTTGCGGCTCATAGGTGAACAGGCCCAATTCGCGAATCTTGAATTTACCTTCAATAATTCCGGCGATCGTGACAAATAGTTCATCGGCGCTTAAGATGTCGCTGAGGTCCCGGCAGTAGCCTAGCAGTTCGGCCAGTTCGCCGGCGCGAGATTCAAATTCACAGATGGACATTATTTCAGATCCAGCAATGTTATTTGCCTTGTTGTCCGGAAATGGGCCGCTCATCAGTTAGTTTCTTTTCCCTGGTAGTCCTGGAATACGATTGAACAGAAGCCGAACCCCATAAAAAAACAAACGCCGTTATATTTCGGTTCATCCTTTACATGCACATGCCGCACGGTTAAATTCTGGTCGCGTCCTTACTTGATTCGGCATAAATGCCCAAAACTTTAGCCCAACTTGCCCGTGATGCGCTTCCCGCAGAGCGGGAGGCCTCAGGAAACCCCCTGAGAGGGGGCTGGACTCAATTCCTCAATTCCTTAATTTGTCGCAGTCTGCCTGCATCTGCGAATATCTTCGTCCTAAATTACGTATTTCAGTCCGTCCAAATCACGCTTCCCACATCCACTTTTTTATCGATCAGACCGAATTCAAGGGCAAAATCAGCAAACAACTGCCAACGTTTTTTATCCAACTGCTGATGGGCGGCATAATAGGGCAGGGTTAGTTTGAAGGCGTCGCTTTCGATTTTACGATCAGCTTCGGGCACTTGTTTGAGATAATCCTCGAAAGCCCGCTGCGGATTCTGCCGCACCTGGGCGATCGCCCGGTTCACAACCCGCCCAAAACTCACCAGGGCGGCCTTATTTTTCTGCATGTTCTTTTTGCTGGTGATAAAAATCAATTCATCGTAATCCGGTATCCCCCAGCGCTCCAGTTCAAAGTACGCCACCTCATAGCCCTTGTGGGCCATCGTGACGGTTTCATAAGTTTTAAACGGGCCCATGACGGCATCCACCTTATTCGCCGTCAGCGATTGAACAATGGCAAACCCGACATTGACCGCCTGGTAATCCCGAATACCGTTAACTTTGGCAAAAGCACTCAACAGCACATCCATCAGACCGGGTACCGTGTAGCCTATTTTTTTTCCGGACAAGTCCTGGGGAGTTTCGATCCCTTTTTCTTTTAAAAACAGCAGGGTGGTCAGCGGGTGCTCGATTAACCGGGCAAATACCATGACCTCCAATCCCCGGGCGGCGGCGATTATGGTCTGAGGCTCGTAGGAAACCGCGATATCCACATTGCCCGATGCCGCCATTTTGAGACCATCGGCTGTTTCAGAGGGACTGATTATTTTTATCTCAAGTCCCTCTTCAGCAAAAAGTCCCTGCTCCCGGGCCGCATAAATCGGCAGGTGGTCGACATTTGGAAACCAGTCCAGAATCAGCGTCAATTTTTGGGCAGCATCAACTGATGGTACCCAGAGCGCCGCAAGTATCGCCAATGTTGCCAATGTTTTTCGATAGAATTTCATATTTGCTCCTTTTTGATAGTGGGTTCAAAGGTTCAGGGTTCAGGGTTCAAGGTTCAGAGGTTCAAGGTTCAGGTTCATGGTTCAGAGGTTTAGAGGTTCAAGGTTCAGAGTTCAAGGTTGACAGACTCGTAAAAGGTCGAAAAACGAGCTGTTTACGAGAGTGTTTCGTATTTGGTGTTTAGTGTTTAGTGGTATAACATCTTGATATGACGTGCGAAGGGTTTTACCAAATACCAAACACGAAACACCAAACATTTGACCGAATTCAATCCAGATTCGACATTAGCGGTTCGATGCTTGTCCTTCTCAGGGATGGGATTGTCGCTCAATTGTTTCCAATTTTTTGTAGACTTACCGCTCTACCGGTACAATTGGGCGACACCTGCCGTCTACTGAAACTCTGAACCCTTGAACCTTTGAACCTCTAAGTCCTTGAACCTCTGAACCCAGAACCTCTGAACCCTAAACCCCTGAACCTGGATCCCGGAACCTCGGAACCTTACCTCCAGTTAATCACTTTTCTTTCCAAAAATCCGACAAGAATCCACAGCGACAATCCCATGATCGACAACCACAAAATGGCCGCAAAGACCAAATCGACGTTCAATCTGGCATTGGCCTGGATCATCAGATAGCCGAGACCCTGCTGGGCGCCCACCCACTCACCGATCACCGCACCGATGGTCGCTACAGAAACGCCGACCTTCAAGCCGGCAAAAAAATGGGGCAGTGCCCACGGCCAGTATAGGTACCGCAATGTTTTCCAGAATCCGGCCCCCATGAGCTGAAACAATACCCGAAATTCCGGATCGCAGCTTTTCAATCCTTCGAGTAAATTCACCGTGATCGGGAAAAAAATGATCACCGCCGCCATGAGCACCTTGCTGGCCATCCCGTATCCCAGCCAGACGACCAGCAACGGAGCGACAGCAAAAACGGGTACCGCCTGGGAGGCCACCAGGAACGGCGCCAGGGCCTTTTCCACCGCCGGGTGGGCAAACATCAAAATGGCCAGCGGCACCGCGACCAGCAAAGATATCATAATCCCGGTCAGGACTTCCATAGCGGTCACAGCGGCATGGGGCAGCAAAATACCCGCCCCGGAAACCGCCACTGTCAAAATACGGGAGGGCGCGGGGAGAATAAAATCGGGTATATTTAAAGCCCGGCAGGCTGCCTCCCAAAGGCCAAGCAAAGCAATCGCTATCAGCAAAGAATATATCGAGGATCGTGTTTTCAAATTGCCATCGCAAATATTATTTTTAGTTGGAATAATTTATAAAAATGACAGAATACCAAAATTTTAGGCATTTTAGGCATTTTGCAATTTTAGGCATTTTTATAAAATTGTGAACTCCTGCAACAGATTCAGCACGTATTCCTTGATCTCGATCAGCTTCGGGTCAGCCATTCGCCGTGGTTTAGATCCTTCTAAAGCAAATCGATCCAGCACCCGCATGGGCCGCCCGCTCAGCACCAGGATCTCATCGGCAAGCCGCAGGGCCTCGTCGATGTCATGGGTAATCATGAGAATTGTTTTACCGAATTCGACCTGAAGCATCAGCAGCAGAGACTGCAGACTTCTTCTGGTAATGGCGTCGAGGGCGGAAAGCGGTTCGTCCAGCAAAACCAGATCCCGTTCAAACATCAGGGTGCGTACCAGGGCGCAGCGCTGTTTCATGCCGCCGGATATCGCACCGGGCAGGTAGGACTCAAAACCCTCCAGTCCAAGCCGGTTGAACAGCGCACTCGCTTTCTTGCCGGACTTGGTCAGATCGGCTCCGCCGACTTTGGCCGGCAGCAACGCATTTTGCATCAGCGAAAACCAGGGCAGCAGCATATCCTTCTGCTGCATGTAGGCGGATATCGTTCTCAGGTGCGAAACCTTTTTGCCACACCAGGCTATCTCTCCACCGTCTCCGGCAACCGCACCCGTGAGCACATTGAAAAGGGTGCTTTTACCGCATCCCGAGGGACCGATCAAAACCGTAAATCCATTGGGGGGAAGCGTTAAGTCAATCTTTTCGAAGATGGCAAGATCGCCGAAGCGTTTGCTCAAGCCGGCAACATTCAACATGCAGCGAGTCCTCGCATGCGGACTGATGCCGGTGGATAGGAAGGAATTCGAATGTGAAGCAACTGACTTCCCTACGCCGGCATTATCCGGATCAGGTCCAGGGGTCGAGGCAATCAGCCTCCTCTCAGCCAGGTAAATGCGGCTCCCCCAGTGGTTTTTAGGATACTGCTATCACCATACCTGGATGTTGTCAATGGTGATAACACTTGGAGTAGTGGAGTAATGGAGTATTGGCTGAAGGATTAATGCTTTCTTTTAATACTCCAGTACTCCAGCACTCCAACACTCCAATACTCCAAAGTTGAACTATTTCAATGAATTCCTGCAATCTCAAAAACGCCTATTTTCTGGTCAACGGTCCGATATCATTTCTTATTCAACGCAATCAAGGCTAAAAATTCGTAGATGATATTCGCGGCCAACAGAGCGGTAATCTCGGCTGGATCTTTATCCGGCAATACTTCAACCAAATCAAACCCGATAAAGTTCAGCCCGGCTAATCCTCGCACCAGGTCGATGGTTTCGGAACTGGAAAATCCTCCCACTTCCGGAGTCCCCGTGCCGGGCGCAAAAGCCGGGTCAACCACATCGATGTCAAAAGTGACAAACACCTTGTGCCGGCCAACCCGCTGCCGGACGGTCTCCATCAACGCCGGCAGGCCCATCTCCCTGACATCGGCCAGGGTAACCACCTCAAATCCCAGTTCTGCGGAATCATCGTAGGCATCTCGTGAATAAACGGATCCGCGCATGCCGATCTGAATTGATTTTTTAGCAACCAGGATATTTTCCTCCACTGCCCGGCGCAACGGCGAACCGTGATAATAGGGTTTGCCAAAGTACTGATCGTTGGTATCGGTGTGGGAGTCAAAATGGATTACGGCAACCGGCCCGTGCGTTTTAGCGACAGCCCTAAGCTCCGGCAGGGTAATGGAATGATCCCCACCCATTAAAACGGGAACTACACCGGTCTCAATCAGAGGAGAAAGCTCGGCCTCGATCCTGGCGTAGGTATCTTCGATATACCCCGCGACCACCGGCAGATCGCCGTAATCGATACCTGAGCAATGCTCGAAAATATCAACTCCCAGTGCCAGATTATAAGGCCTCAGGGTTACTGATACCTTGCGTATTGCATCGGGACCCAACCGCTGGCCGGTGCGGTAGGAGGTTGCACCGTCCCAGGGGACTCCCAGCACGGCAAAGTCGATTCCCCGGTGGGTTTGAGTATGGGGCAAGCGCATAAATGTTTTAATTCCGGCAAATTTCGGCTGCTGTTGGGGAGTAACCGGTTTGTATTCTACCATGTCGGTGTTCCTTCCACTAAAGTTTGCTTTCGGCCCTTGATGGGGTTTATTTGACAACAGGTCGTCAGAAACTGAAGGTTTTCCGCCGCAGGCGGATCAGTGTTCCGGTGTCAGGACCTTAGAACCTCCTATCCCTGACACCCGAATCCTGAAACCTGAAACCAAAATCTGATGAACTTCGCAATGGCTGCCCAGAGGAGTCCTTTTTTCCGAGCTTAGTCTTGGAAAAACCTTAGGCGGTCGAATCCTTGCGCCCGATCTTATAAGCTTTCCCCAGCCAATCACCCAGCGCATAATAGTCGCGGTTCGCGCTGTTGTAAATGAAGGGTTGCAGCTTGGCGATATCCGGCAGCCCGTTTTGGTCGAGAATCTGTTCATCGGCTTTGATATCTTTAATTTCCCCGATGAACTGGGTATGCAGGCCGAGTTCCACGACTTTCAGCACGGCACATTCCAATGCCACCGGAAATTCTTTGATATACGGAGCATTGACCACCTCGCTTTTGATCGGCGTCAATCCCAGCACATCAAATTTATCCTCATTTTTGCCCGAGTAAATTCCGACATAGTCTGCTTCTTTGACAAAGGAAGTCGATGGAATGTTAATCGTAAAGGCCTTGTTAAACTGAATGCTGCCGCAGGTGTAGGTTGCCTGCCTGAGCGATACGGCAGCGCAGGGCGGTTTGCCGCAGCAGATGCCTCCCCAGGCGACGGTCATGATATTGGGCCGCTCGTTTTGATCGTAGCTGCCGACGATCAAAACGGGATTCGGCTGGATCAGTGCTCGCGGACCTAATGATTTTTTCATATTCTCCTCCTGACCGGATCCGCCAGGGCGGACCATCGATGAGCGTCGTCAACTGTCTGAACGACGGCCGGATTAAATCAATTCGTTTAGCGATAAACCTAAATTAATAATCAAACGAAACCCGAGTGAGCGGCTAACAGCGTCGAAGATATATGATCGCGGCTGCAAGACGCTCCCACACCCGCTAAAACTTGCTTTTTCCGGTTAACCGGATAATCATATGGGAATTGAGTACGTGAAATCCTGCAATCGGCCACGACTTGACTGAGCTCGCCCTAGTCCGTGCCGGCTTCCACTCCCACGATATGAAAGGCGTTATCGAGGGTCAAGCAAAAAATATATTGGGAACCGAAATCAAAATTCGTCGCCCCGGATCAAGGGCAGGAACTTGAGCCCGGTATGCAACTGGCATAACCGGTTTAAGAAATTCAGTTTCTCAATTGACACCGGCCACTGATTTTGACAATATCCCGGGAAACTCAAACCCAACCCGGACAAGCCGGAATTGAAGATCGAAGATTTGCGGCTAGCCTCTGGCGGATCTATTTTATTTTGCTGCCACCGTTAAAAGCAGCTAAAATCAGATTAAGATACAGTGAAACCTTAGGTTAACATTTAGAACCGAAAACCAATTCATGGTGTTGTTAACATTGCAAAAAGTTAATAAGGAGCAAATACCATGTCGATTATCTCAGAAATGCTCGGTTGTCGCTACCCGGTTATCCAGGGTGCCATGGGGGTCATATCCAACCCCGAACTGGTGTCGGCCGTATCCGAGGCCGGTGGATTCGGTCAGCTGGCCACGGCCTTTGCCACTGACCCCGCGCCGGTTCGCGAGCAAATAAGAGCCACCCGCAAATTAACGGACAAACCATTTGGTGCCAATCTTCACGCCATGAATCCACTGGCCCCGCAATTTGTGCAGGTCATGGCCGAAGAAGGCATCAGGGCTGTAACCGTATCCGGCGGATCTCCCAAAGAACTGGTACCGTTGCTTCGTGAGCACGGCATTAAAGTAATTGTGGTGGTGCCTGCCGTCAATGTGGCGCGCAAGGCCGAATCCCTGGGTGTCGATGCAATCGTGGCCGAAGGTTCCGAGTCCGGCGGCATGCAGGGTTTCAACGGCGCGTCGACCCTGGTCCTAGTCCCGGCTGTGGCTGATGCGGTCAAGGTTCCGGTGATTGCCGCCGGCGGCATTGGAGATTCGCGCGGTTACAACGCCGCCTTTGCCCTGGGCACCCAGGGCGTGCAAATCGGTACCCGGTTTATCGCCACCAAAGAATGTATCGCACACGCCAACTACAAAAACGGTATTATCGACTCGCCGGAAAACAGCACCCGGCTGGTCAATATGGGAAGATTTCAGGTCCGGGCACTGAATACGCCCTTGGTGGAAGAAATGAAGGAGGGAGTAAACTCGCTGGATTCGTCTGCCGGCAGCAGCCTGGAAGAAGCCTGGGTCAAAGGCGATCTGAACGCCGGCACCTTGCCGGCCGGTCAGATATCCGGTCTAATCTCCCGCATCGCATCCGTAAGTGAGGTTATCGAGGAAATGGTAAGTAGCTAGATTGGAGCAAAGCGTAATCTCGATGGAGCCCTTTCTGAAATAATTGGAGCTTCTACTCTAAAAGGACTGGTATAAATTCCAAATATCAAATTACAAATTACAAACAAATCTCAATAATCAAAACTCAATTTCGAAACAATATTTATAATAGTGAGAACCTGATTGATTCAGCAGTTTATTAAAAGCTTCAATCTCCGCCAGTACAGACAAAAGGCAACCAATCCCAGTCTGGACACGGGTTGACAGCTTGAGTCAGGTCAACCATCATTTGGGTCATTGGAAATTGTAATTTGAATATTGTTTGCTATTTGTTTTTTGATGCTTGGATCTTTGCACATACAACGGCTATACAGCTATTTATATTCTGGAGCTCAGCACGACTTATCATACCGAATTCTGAATCTACAATGTCATAAACACAGCCCTTATCGGTGACCCATCGGAATCTTTGAGCTTGAGCGGCAAAAACGAATATAGCCCTTTGACCGATGGAATCTGATCCAGACGGCATAGGTTTTCCACGATCAGGATGTCATTTCCCAGCAAAATGTCGTGAACCGGGTAGCCGTATTCTTCTTCATCCGGCAATGCTTCAGCCGCTGGATCGGAATCATGACGGTCATGGTAAGTGGGATCGACATTCATGGCGTCGATGGCGACCAGGGAAACCCCCAGGTTCAGCAATAACGCGGCCCCTGCGGCGCTCAGGTAGGGATGCCGGTAGTACCGCGAACTTCCGAAGTATTTGTCGCGGCCGGTTTTCAGGATCACAAAATCGCCGGCGTCAATGTCATTCCGATAACGCGCGATATCTTCAGGCTCAATCAGTGCCAGGTCCGGCTTGGCGGACACATCCACCAGAACTCCCTCACCGACAAATCGCTGAACCGAAATTTCGTTAATTTTTTTTCCATCCTTCAGAAAATGGTAGGGCGCATCGATGTGGGTTCCGGTATGAGAGCCCAGGGTCAGCACATCCACATGGCAGTAGTCTTTTTCATGAATCAGCCCCCCCTTGATCGAGGGCACCGGGTCTCCGGGGTATATCTGAATATCATCATGAATGGTATGTGTAAGGTCGATGATGTGCATAGGTATTTCCTTACGGTCGAAAGATGCATCGGATAAACTCATGAGTTCATAAGCTCGTGAGTTGGTTTGTTCATAAGCGAGAAGAAAATTGACTGGTTAATTGGTTATTGAGTTGATTAGTAATACAGTAGTCAAACCAAATTATCCCTAAAGCGCAGCGCTCAGAAAGCGAAGCGCTCGTCAAGGCCGTCAGGCCGCTCCTGATAACTCTCACCTTCTCATCTTCTGATCTTCTAACCTTCTGATTTCCTCACCTTCTAATTCCTCCCCCTTCCGCATCTTGCCGCGGCGACTTGTGGGGTCGTAGCCCGAAGGGCGAAGCCCCAAGCTCGAAGAGCGAAGACGGGTCCGACTTCCAACTTCCTAAAGTCCCATCGCCTTTTCTTCCTCACCGATGCACTGATCCAATATCTCCAGCACCTGATCGATATCATCTTTCTCGATGATCAGGGGCGGGGCGATCTCGAGGGCGGCCCCCATGGTTTTAACCAGAAGCCCGCGCTCCTTTGCCCGGACAATGATACTATTGACATGGGCTATGGGAAAAGCGGCACGGGTTTTCTTATCGGAAGTAAAGTCAAGTGCCAGCCAGAGTCCGGTACCGCGTGCCTCGCCCACGGTCGGATGCTTTTCGAGATTTTTCAAGCCATCGAGAAAATAGGAACCCATAGCGGCTGCATTTTGGACCAGCTTTTCTTCCTGCAGAATCTGGATATTTTTCAAGGCGGCGGCACAGGCCACTGGATGGTTGCCGTAGGTGTGCAGGTGCATGAAGTGTTGGATCGGTTCCATCACATGATCCGTGCAGCCGACCGCCCCCAACGGAACGTAACCGCTCGATATGCCCTTGGCCATGGTCAGCAGATCCGGCGCAACACCGACGTGCTCGGTGGCAAACATTTTACCGGTGCGTCCGAATCCGCAAATCACCTCATCGATGATCAGCAGGATCTCATATTTGTCGCAGATATCTCTTACGATGGGCCAGTATTCGTCCGGCGGTGCCAGCGCACCCATGCCCTGCATGATCGGCTCACCGATAAAGGCCGAGATCAGGGCGGGATCTTCAAATTCGATGGTGCGTTCGATATCATGGGCGCAGCGGATGTCACAATCCGGGTAGGTCAATCCATAGGGGCAGCGGTAGCAATAGGGCGGCTCGACATAAACCGCACCGGGCGCCACCGGCTCCATAATCTGCCGCATGGGCATGACGACCCCCAGGGCCCTAATGGCGTAACCATTCACCCCGTGGTAGGCGCCTTTGCGTGACATGACTTTAAAGCGCGCCGGGTTGCCGCCATAATAGTGGTAATGTTTGGCCAGCTTCATGGCCGATTCAACCGCCTCGGAGCCTGAACCTTCAAAAGTAAAGCGGTTGATCCCCGGCGGCGTAATATCAGCCAACAGGTCCGCCAATTCCATGGCCGGCTCATTGGCAAACCCCCCGGGCGAAAAATAATGGAGCTTGCACATTTGGTCATAGGCCGCCCGGGCGACTTCTTCGCGCCCATACCCAATGTGAGTCGGCCGGGTGACGCCGGCCACCATATCCAGGTAGCCCTTTCCCTCTTTGTCGAACACCCGCACACCTTCCCCTTTGACCATGATGCTGATTCCCTTTTGGATATCCTCCCGCGGGGTACGGTGTAAAATAAGTCGCGCCTCGTTGTTCATAAGATTTTGGTTCTCACTCATAATGGCTCCCTAAAATAGATTATGGGTTTAGACTTACATATTATGGATGAACCACGAACCACACGAAAGACACGAAAATAAATATTGAACCCTTTTGTAGCTTTTGTGGATTTAGTGTATTGCGTGGTTTACCTAATATTCAACTTCATTTACGAAGCTTCTTTCTCGATTTGACGGGCAGTTTGTTTGGCCAGAGGCTGCGCTGACACCCGAAACCATTTATTTTATGCGGTAATGCTGCCTGGCAACATTATTCTGCAACTTCCGTTTTGTCAATCCGATTTCTTTAAACAGGATTTCTATCATACTCACAGAAGCAAGGATTTCATTTGGAATTCTCACGCCAGTATGTGTAGAAGAATTGAGAAGTCTTAGCGCCTTTGCTGCTTTGCAAGAAATTATCTGTCATTGGATCGACAATTAGAAACAGAAACACGTTTACGTTACCCGGATTGAGCGGGGTACTAGCTTGACAGGCATTCTTCTTTTTGACATATGTATTCACTGTTTAGGTTGATAAGTTTCAGGTTCAAAGTTCCGGGTTGAAAAACTCAAGGACAAACATAGAAAAAGGATTGTTACTCAATCTCATTTAGGAAACGATTACATACAAAAAGGATATATCAGGTATTCTGATTACTGGTAAGTACTATCAACAGACTCTATTGAGTACAATTTTTGAACCCTGAACCCTGAACCTTGAACCGATTTTATAATATTCCCGCCGCAATTACCAACCAGCAACATGAAAAGGAGGAACCGTAACATGTTAGGAAAAATTAATCTTACAACAGATGGCCGAATATGGATTGTCGGCTTGGCGCTAAGCCTGTGTGTGGTTGTCATGGGAATTGGCGTACCGTCGGTCCAGGCCGAGGGAGTACTGAAAATTGGGGTGTACGGCGGTTATTTCAAAGATTCCTTTGACAAGCACATCTTCCCGGACTTTACCAAGGACACCGGTATTAAAGTCGAATCCGTGGCCGAGCCCACCGGCGAAGCCTGGCTGGTTCAGCTGGAGCAAGCTGCCCGGGCCGGCATGGCGCCCGCGGATTTGTCCATGATGGCACAGGGTCCGATGCTGCGCGGCCAACGAACCGAGCTTTGGGCACCGCTGGACCTCAAATTGATCCCCAATCACAAATTCCTGCTGCCGCAACATGTCCACAAATATCCGGACGGCAGGGTCGATGGAATCGGCGCGGTATCATGGTACATTACCCTGGTATCCAACACGGATGAGTTTAAAACGGCGCCGGCCTCCTGGGCCGACATGTGGCAAGCCGACAAGAAGAATAAACTGGGGCTGCTGGCTTTGGCCTCCAATTCATTTCTACTGGAAATCACAGCCAAAACCTTCTTCGGTGGGTACGATATCCTGAATTCCAAGGAAGGCATCACCCAAGTGCTGGACAAACTCGCCGAGCTTAAACCCAACGTAAAATTGTGGTACCGCGATGAAGGACAATTTCAGCAGGCGCTGCAATCCGGCGAGATCCCGATGGGTCAATATTACCACGATGTCGCCGGACTGGCGGCCGCCGACGGCCATCCGGTGCGCTCAACCTTCCCCAAAGAAGGCGGTGTGCTGGACTCCGGCTCGTGGGCCTTGTCCAAGGCATCCAAAATGTCAAAAGAGGCCCATATATTTATCAACTACATGTGCCAGCCGCATATTCAAGCAAAGCTGTCGCTTAAAGTCGGAACCGCGCCGACGGTCAGACGCGAAGTTACCGGTTTGACCGATGCGGAGTTTGCATCCGTCTCAAGTGATATCGCCCCAATCATCCCCCGCTATGATCTATACACGGGCGAGCTCAGTGACTGGGTAAACCAAAAGTGGACTGAAATGGTTACGGAATAAACGGTCCTGTCAGATTGGCGGTCGGAGTCGTCAACCGGCTCCGGCCGCTTCGGTTTGAAGGTATCGGGCAGATGGAGGTGATAGAAGGTAGAAGGTTGATGGTAGAAGGTTGATGGTAGAAGGTTGATGGAAACAGGGCCGAGGTAGTAGCTGATAACTAACGGCGCTCGGTATTCGGCACAAGTTGCAGGATTTAGGGTTTATGGTGTAGGGACAAAGGAGAAAGCTTGGGAATCAGGGATTTATGATATATGATATAGATCTGAATGGTATCCAGCATTCCGTATTGCAACGCCTAATAACGAATAACAGATAACCATTAACCATGCCTTTTCTCTGACCCCTGTCTTCTGTCCTCTGACCTCTATTCTTTGTCATCTGCCATCAGGGACATGGGAGCAAGAATCCGTTGTAAACAAATGTTTTCCAGAGAAAAAAGCCATGGCCGGATTAATCCTTGAAGGCATCCATAAAAAATTCGGTTCGGTAATCGCTGCGCGGGACGTGAACCTCGAGCTGCCCGACGGCCAGTTTGTCTGTTTTCTTGGACCTTCAGGTTGCGGCAAAACCACCCTGCTGCGGCTTATTGCCGGATTGGAAAAGCCAACCCGCGGACGGATTCTGCTCGGAGAGCAGGACATCACCCAAACCCCGGCCCATAAACGCAATTTCGGCATGGTCTTTCAGTCTTTGGCCTTGTTTCCACATTTAAGCGTGGGAGAAAACGTCGTTTACAGTCTCAGAATACGCCATGTAAAGAAATCGGTTCGTCGCAAGCGGGCCGCTGAACTGTTGGATCTTGTGCAATTGTCGGGTTTCATGGACCGGCATATCACACAGCTTTCCGGCGGTCAGCGTCAGAGAGTCGCCATTGCCCGGGCCCTGGCCATTGAACCGCAGTTATTTTTACTGGATGAGCCGTTGTCAGCCCTGGATGCCAAGCTCCGCGAAAGTATGCAGCTTGAGCTGCGCGAGCTGCAGCAGCGTCTCAGCGTCACAACGATCCTCGTCACCCATGACCAGAGAGAGGCCATGACCATGTCGGACCAGGTCGTAGTCATGGGACCGGATAACCGGGTTCATCAAATGGGTTCACCGCTTGATATATATCGCAATCCGGCCGATACCTTCGTGGCCGACTTTATCGGTTCCAGTAACCTGCTGCGGGGATCATGCGCCGGGTCGCGTGAGATCAAAATCGGCGAAACGCGGGTGATGGTAGATGAGATGCCGGAAAATTTGTCCTCCGGCACCCAGGTCACCGTTTCAGTGCGCCCTGAAGACATCCTGGTATTGCCGGGTATCGATAATAAAGACAACCGCCTGCATGGGATGGTCTCCTTCGTACGGGATGTGGGCTCCAGCGTCGAGATCTATCTCAATTGCAATGGCGTTCAGGTTATCAGCCAATCCACGCCCAAGGGCAGACCGGAAGTCAAACCGGGTGATGAGGCCACGGCAGTGCTTCCGCCGGCTGCCTGTGTGGTGCTGAAATCATGATCGGAGAAAAACCAAAAGGCGTTCGCGCGCACGCACCGGTGGTTTATCCGGCCGTGATGCTTGGAATATTTTTTATTATCCCTTTCGGTATCATGGTTGCCGTCAGTTTTTTTCACCGTGAACCCGGCGGCTTCTATATCCCTGGTTTCGAGCTTACTAATTACGGCAACCTTTATACAGCGCTTTTTGGCCGCACCCTGTTGTTTTCGCTATTTGTGGCAGGTCTGTCCGCGGCGGTGTGTGTGTCCATCGGGTTCCCGTTCACCTATTTTATCACCCGCATGCGACGGAGGGCCCAGGTGGTCTGGTTGGTTTTTTTGATGTCGGTGCTCTCATTGTCGGAGGTCATCGTCGGGTTTGCCTGGTCGCTGTTGTTGTCAAGAACCGCCGGCTTGTCGAACCTGTTGGTCTGGTTGGGGTTAATGGATAAGGCCGTTGCGTGGTATCCGGGATTCACCGCCTTGCTGTTTGGTATCTGCTATCTCGCCTTTCCCTACACAGTGCTGGTCTTATACCCGCCGCTATCTCGGCTGGATCCGGCCCTGCCGGAGGCCGCCCAAACGTTGGGGGCCTCTCCCATCAAGACCTTTTTTACCGTGGTTGTGGGTTCTTTGCGAAACGCCATCGTCGCCTCCTGCGTGATGGTGTTCGTCTTCAGTCTTGGGGTCTACTTGCTGCCCCAAATTTTAGGCCGCCCCCGGCACTGGACCCTGTCGGTGCTGATCACGGACCAGGCCATCTACCAGACCAATATGCCCATGGCGGCCTCGATGGCGATCTTTTTTATGCTCGTCAGTCTACTGCTCGTTTTGCTAACGATGGTAATCGGAAAAGGCAAGAAAATTGTTAATGGTTAATCGTTATTAGTTATTAGTTTTATTGAGAAAATGATCAAGAAATAAAAATAAGCTAAAATTTCGTATCCTGCCGGATTTAGATAAAGAGGCAGAACCCTAAATTTCCTTAATTTTAGTCATTTTATTCTATTTCAGTCATTCGCTAAAACGAATAACCAATAACGAATAACTTATAACAAATAACTTTTTTCGACGGAATTACATCAAATGAGCAAAAGCTTGCGGAACACTTTTCTTGTAGTGATCCTGTTCCTGCTGTGCGGGCCGCTGGTAGTTGTTTCCGGCGTGTCTCTCAACGCCAAAAAGCGCCTCTTTTTCCCGCCGGATGGTATCTCATTGCGCTGGTACCAGGAACTGCTGACCGAAAAGAGCTGGTTGATTCCGGTGCAAAACAGTCTGACCGTGGCCACGACCGCCAGCCTGATTGCATTATCGATTGCAATGCCCCTGGCCTATTTTCTGTGGCGCTACCGCGTATTTTATGCACGGGCCTTGTTTACCCTCGGCATTTCTCCTTTCATTTTGCCGCCGGTTATAACTGCTTTGGGATTTCTTTCTTTTTGGGTCACTGTCGGTTTCTACGGGAAAATGATTGCCACCATGATATCACACGCTATTTTCTTTGTGACCCTGCCGCTGGTGACGGTATCACTGGGATTTGAATCTATCGATCATGAAATTGTCGAAGCAGCTGAAACCATGGGCGCCGACTCCGGAACCGTTTTCCGCACGGCCATCTTCCCCATGATTCGACCTTACATGATCTCCGGATATGCCTTTGCATTTGTGTTAAGCCTCAATGAATACATCGTTGCATACATGGTTGCCGGTTTCACGGTTGAGACTCTGCCGATCAAAATATTTAATTCCCTGCGCTACGGCTACACTCCCGTGATGGCCTCGGTGACTGTCGTGTTCGTTCTGGTGGCCGCCATCATATTCGGTTTGATCGGCCGTTTTGGTGATCTTCCCAAATTGCTGGGCGCCATGGCCCCGGAAGACGGAAAATAGTTCGCTTCGCTCACTATCGGAATGATGGAATGATGGAAAATTGGAGTCATGGGTTTTACATCACCGCATTGATAAAATTCATGATATATGCAATAAGCAGATCATGGATCGAAAAAATATCAACCGCGGTTTTAAAAAGCTCAGAGTTTGGCAGAACGCTACTGCCCTTTACGTACTTGCAAGTAAGATATTTACCAACTTTCCTTTCGAACTAAAGATTGTAATATAGCGCTTTTAACAATATTCCAAAATTCCAATATTCCATTATTCCGTGCAGGTGGCATAATTTCAGAGTCATTTAAATTCTATAAATCCCATACGAAGGTATAGTTCCAATTTCTTGATCATGCAATTTGAATACTTCATCGGCGGCCGCTACCTCAGGGCCAGGCAAAAACAGGCCTTTATCACCCTGATAACCTTTCTTTCAATGGCCGGAATCACCGTCGGCGTCATGGCGCTGATCGTCGTCATCGGGGTCATGAAAGGCTTCGAGAACGATCTGCGGTCGCGGATCCTCGGCGGCCAGTCCCACGTTGTGATTAAGTCTGCGGAGGGTGCGGTAGCCGATTATCATCGGTTGGTGAAAAAAGTTGAAAAAATCGACGGCGTCGAGGCTGCAACTCCCTTTAGTGACGTGCAGGGCGTGCTGCGGTCAAGATACAACATCTCTCCGGCCAAGATCAAGGGCATCGATCCTGCCACCGCCGGTCGGGTGATAAAAACACTTAAAGATGTTACCTTGCCGGACGCTGCAGGCCAGATCGGTCGGGATGAAAACCGGACCACCTTGCCGGACGCTGGTAGCCAGACAGGTCGGGATGAAAACCGGACCACCCTGCCGGCCATCGTACTGGCGCAGGAGCTCGGCAAGAATTTAGGGGTGAAGAAAAATGATATCATCTCCCTGATTTCACCCGGAAGATCGCGCTCCGCCATTTTCCAGGCACCGGTGATGAGGCAGTTTGCCGTCAGCGGTTTTTTTAAATCCGGCCTGTATGAATACGACAACTCCTTTGCCTACATCCACATCAAGGACGCCCAAAAAGTCCTGCGCATGGGAGACGCCGTTACGGGTATCGAGGTGCGGATAGAAGACATATATGAAGCCGGCAAAATAGCCCAACGGATAGATGCTGAGCTCGGTTTGCCTTACCAGGCCCAGGATTGGATGCAGTTGAATAAAACCCTGTTCCAGGCCATGAAGACTGAACGGCGGGTGATGTTTATTATTCTGACCCTGACAATTCTCGTGGCCACTTTCAGCATTGCCAGCTCCCTGATTATGCTGGTGATCGGCAAAACCCGGGACATCGCGATTTTAAAGGCCATGGGCGCCACCAACCATAGCATTCGCAAGATTTTTGTCTACAACGGAATGGTGCTCGGTATCGTCGGCACCTTCCTGGGATTGAGTCTGGGGCTGCTGCTGAGCAACATCCTGAAGCACTATGATATATCACGTTTCACCGGCGGCATTTACTACCTGATCGATAGGGTCCCGGTAAAAACCGATGTTCTGGATATAATCGCCATCATCGCGGCCACCCTGGTCATTTGCTTCCTGGCCACGCTGTATCCAGCACACCAGGCCGCCAAGGTCAATCCGGTGGATTCGATTCGGTTCTCATAATTAATCCGCCCCTTAAAGGAGATCGTCGAATATAGCTCTTTGGTTATCCATACTGAAAAATTTTGTCGAGCGAAAGAGCGGCGGATTAATTATTTTATGCTTCGCATATTTTTTATACTTTATAAAAATGTTAAGTCCTGCGGTTGAAAGCCATGTTGCCGGAACGTGTAACTCTCTCTTAACACCAGCAACCTTGAACGGTTAACCTTGAACCTTTGAACCGATACTGTTTTATCTGCGTTCATCTGCGAAAATCTGCGTCCCATAATTTCAAACGCTAAATCATCAGGATATCTATCGATATGAAAATCGCGCTATACCAGGGGGCCGGCAAGCCAACCAAGGTTGACGAAAACCTGGCCATCATTCAGCGTCAAGCGGCGTCGGCGGCCGATCGGGGCGCCGCTCTGATCATCTTCCCGGAATTATTCCTCACCGGCTACAACATCGGTCAAACGGTTCAGGAATTGGCGGAACCGGCCGATGGTCCATCCTCTCAAAAAACGGCCCAAATCGCCCGCGAATCGGGTATCGCCATCCTGTACGGCTATCCTGAGCGGCTGGACAAGACAGTCTACAATTCAGCCTTGCTCATTGACCGCCAGGGCAATGCCCGGGTCAATTATCGCAAAACCCACCTTTACGGCAGCTATGAGAAAAGCTATTTCATGCCGGGAGATACACTGCTCATTTCCGAACTGGAGGATCTGAAGATCGGGATTTTGATCTGTTATGATGTTGAATTTCCGGAAGCCGTGCGGACTCTCACTAACGCCGGGGCCGATTTCATCGCGGTGCCAACGGCCCTGATGAAAGATTACTGCCGAGTTGCCGAGCACGTGGTACCGGCCCGGGCTTATGAAAGCGAGATATTCGTGGCCTATGTCAACCGGTGCGGCTCCGAAGGTGATACCACCTACTGCGGCCGCAGCTGTCTAATGGGACCGGATGGCAGAGAGATTCTTAGGGCCGACATTTCCGAGGAACTGCTAATTGCCGATATTAACCAAAAAGCCATAGCAGAGGAAAGAAAAACGAATCCAATATTGAAGGACATTCGGCCGAATCTGTACATGACCCCGGTCAAAGTAGTTTAGCCTGAAAGCCCAGTTACTATTCGAAGTCATAACGAACACAGAAATCTGTGCCAAGCGCAAGCAAAGGAATAGGAAAAATGCCCTATGCTGTGAAATTGGTAGACGACCCTGAATACGTTCTGCTCGAATACAATTACCGAGTGACGAGGGATGAACATGAAACTGGTCGCGCAGAAGCGATTCGCGCACTCACCGACAAGGGTTGGAATAAACTATTGGTCGACGCTAGAAAGATAGATCCGGAAATGTCCGTAGGTGATGACTTCCGATTCACAAAGGATCATCGATCAGCCCATCCTCTATTAGTGCGAATCGCGGTGCTTCACCGCCCGGATGAATTGGAGCGTTTTCGATTTATCGAGAATGTGGCAGTAAATCGGGCATTGGATCTGAAAATCTTCACAGAATCCGCCGAGGCAATTAATTGGCTAAATTTGAAATAGAACTTTTTTGGATTTTGTGTGTCTCGTGTATTTCGTGGTTGCCTAATATGAAATAGATTAAAGGCTTCTCTTTCGATCAGACAGGGACATTGAAGGAGTACTACGTAAATGCCGCACAGAGGCCCAAAGCCTGTGTCCGGCAGCTTAGAATCCGAGGATTTAAAATTTGAGAGCAGGCCAACGAATAATTATGGAGCTGGGAAAACGCGGATTACGAGGCTATTTCTTCACCTATGATCAATATCAGGAATTAAAAAAAGCAGCGGATTTTAATGATGCCAAAGAGAAAATAGCACAATTTGGGTATCCATCGGTAATGGAAGCCGGGAGTGCCAAAGAAATCATTGACACGATACAGCAAGAAGTGAATTTACAGGATAGAAAAGGTTGTTTTAGAATGGCTATATTCGAAATGATATTCTGGGCTGCAATATCATTGTTTACTTGCTCATAAACTCTTTTTGACAGTGAGAGCGCTATTTCGTGTCATATAATCTTAAAAACAACCGTTGCTAACCCTCATGGGCTTTCAGCTTACCGGCAAGCAATGGAACAATTTCAAATAGGTCCGCCACGGTAAAGTAGTCGCAGCGTTTGGTGATGGCCGCATCCGGATCGGTGTTGATGGCAATGATCATAGCTGAGGTCTTCATGCCGGCGGAATGCTGGACCGAGCCGGAAATGCCGCAGGCGATGTAGACTTTGGGGCTGACGGTGGCACCGGTCTGGCCCACCTGCATGGCGTGCGGCACCCAGCCGGCATCCACCGCCACCCTGGATGCGCCGACCGCCGCACCGATCGTCTCAGCACATTTGCGCAGGACAGCAAAGTTTTCCGAATTTTCCATCCCCCGCCCCCCGGAAATAATGACATCGGCCTCCGTTAAGTCAATCCCGCCGGCGCCGGCCTGCTTGATCTCCATGACATTCAGCGCCGGGCTGTCAACCTCGGTTGAAAATGAAATCAGCTCTGCGGCCACAGGTTTCGTTTGGGACCCGATTGCGTTAGGTCGGATGCCATATACGTGATGTGCCCCGCGGATTTTCAAAATGGCGGTGGTGCGGCCGGAATACTGGGATTTTTCTACGGTCTGATCGGTTAAGTTAACGGCAGTGCAGTCCATGACCAGGGGGGCATCGAGTTGGGCGGCGATGCGGGGCAACAACTCTTTTCCCTGGGGGCTGGTGAGCCCTAACAACGTGTTGATGCCAAGGTGCTGCAGGGCTCTGATCACGGCCTTGGACCAAATGACTGGATTCCAAGCCCAAGGTCCTTCAGCAGAAGCTATTTCGACGACCTTGTCAGCACCGTAATATTCAAGGGTCGCTTTATGCTCGGCGCCGCTGCCATCAAGCAGTAGAGCATAGAGCTCATGATCGTCGCCATGGGCCGCGGTGATGACACCGAAATTGGATTGTTTAAGCTCTCCGTTTTTGGTTTCGATGAGGATGGCTACTTTTTTCATGGTATGGTCCTGACTGAAATCCCCCTCGGTCCCCCTTTAGAAAAGGGGGAAGAATTAATCCCCCTCGGTCCCCCTTTAGAAAACTGACCTGTGCACACACTTGACACCGTCGGTTAATATTGCTATAAAGGGGGTATGCAAGTTTGTGGTCAACATTTTACGATGCCAATACTTGAGCGGATACAAAAGACAGTACTTATTGATCCATTG
>Ga0209367_1000726_pt1 | contig 35897 bp, 20 predicted proteins | sample WorMetLIZISLAND2_FD_187412 | JGI IMG/M metagenome (GOLD analysis project Ga0209367, IMG submission 187412) | Marine gutless worms symbiont microbial communities from Max Planck institute for Marine Microbiology, Germany - Olavius geniculatus... ... | reverse complement strand
GAAAATTAAACAATTATTAAAACGGTCATAACTTTGGCTGTGTATAAGATAGAGTCGTAATTTTTGGTTCTAGGGTATGGTTTTCGGGGATGGCCAATTTAACGGTCTTATTTAATTTTACCCCGGACCCTCCCTGGTTGCCATGGCAACGAAATTTGGGACACAATTGGCTATAACGTGGTCTGTGTAAGAGATATCTGCGAGATTTTTGCGTCTATAGGGGGTTTTCGGGGATGGGCCAGCGAATGCTGCCAATCGCATTTTTCCCGGACTGACCCTCGTTGCCATGGCAACGAAATTTGGGACACAATTGGCTATAACGTGGTCTGTGTAAGAGATATCTGCGAGATTTTTGTGTCTATATGGGGGTTTTCGGGGATGGGCCAGCGAATGCTGCCAATCGAGTGCAAGTCCTTAAATGTTGCCGTTGACAAGTGTACAAACTGATGTTTTGTACATTTATTTCAACAGTCAGTTGCGACGAAATGCTGGAGATAGATCAGGACAATCTGCGTATGAAATTTTCAGCATTAAACATAGATTGTAGCAGTCCAAATTCTGACCCCCTAGGTTCAAGGAGGCCTGCGCAGGCGGGCGTCAAAGACGGCTACCCCATAAAAGTGGTTATTTTACCGCTGTTGTCTCGTGTAGCGTGAAAACGGTTGCAGATAGGCACAGACATGCTGCTTATCATAACAAGCAATAGTGACAGGGTTTTCCTTGGTGTCAACAACGATGACCTTGAATGGTCTTGAACCAACAAAATAGAGGTCTTAGATTTTTTGGCAATTTGTGGCCACGGTGCGCATTTCAAGAGTGAATTGTAACAAAATGGATGGAAATAGACCAAAACAACTTGCGAACAGGAACTCGGATCATTTGTCAGCATCGTCGCTGTTTTCTTGTTTTTTTTTGCTTTTTTTCTCTGTTAACAAAATAATATATGAATCGCTGCACTTAGCCTGAGTAAATTTTGCACGAATATGTGTCTCTACAACCCCAAGAAAGTTAATGAATTTCAAAATCACTATTAAGTGGTTATTACCTGAAGGGGTGACTGTCTGTGGATAGGTAAACTATTTCAGTAGGCTATATAACCAACACCGTGATCAGCTCAGCCTTCTGTCCCTCTGGGGTTAGATCGAGTACCGATCTGTCTGGCGTGGGTAAAGGCGGAGCGCGTTCACCTGTGTCGGATGGCAGGTAACAATCATGGGTGATCTCCTGTGGCAGGTGACTCTCCGTGGCCTTGAGATAGGTTTTTTCATGAAAAGCTATACCATTTAGCCAATTAGTCATGATGATTTCTGTGCAGGGTTGCGTGAACTTCTTCAGACGGTGGAGACTGCATCTCCGGGAGCATTGGAAAGCGTGGACTGGGCTGCAGGCAGTCCCGGGCACAGAGCAACGCCCTCGGACATTCTCAGTTCCACCGCGGGAAGAGGAACGGGGTCATCTCGTAGCGCGTTCAGCTCTCCCGTCAGACAGTGCGTTCAGACGATGACGAAAGACGTGTCTACACGGAAGATAGAAAGCGTCGTACACACGTCCAAGCTGCGACGTGCTCTGCTACGATTCAACCTACTCGCACGGGCCGACAGGTATCTTACGACATTTCAGCGTTTGTCAGTCAACAAAATCAATCAGTCGAACTAACAATCCGGAATTTTTTTACAGCGGTCTAAGCAAGCCCGTCGAGAGAGGCGGGGAGGCAGGGGGTAAGGGGGTAAATTACCCCGGACCCTGCGACGTTTGGGGGCTCCACCTTCGCTTAAAAACATAAAGTACACCAGAATGCACCATTTAAAAAGAATCAACATTTTTTTACCAGGTGAATGTTTTCCTGGGCCCCGCTGTGGTTCTCGATGGGCCTGGGTGTAAGTAATGCAAACTATTGCAAGGTGCACTCGAGAGAAATTAGTTGGTGAGTACTAGTTTTGTCGTGGCCGGGTGGACAAACAGAAGGGCATTGCCCCCCACGTCCCTTAATTTTGCGCTGTCGAAATTTGTCACGAAAATTTTGCTGTTGAAAAATGTGCGTTCAGAATGCAAATGGTGGGCTGAAAAACTCCTATTTGGTGGAAATTTATGGACAAAATTGAAATTATGAGCACGCATAATTTTTTCTGTCCGAAATTTGCTGTTGTCTGTCGGAATTCTGCCAGAAACTTCCAGCCGCGCTTACTTCTTATAACCCAGCACGACACCACTGGTGAATATGACATATTGTGATATATCAAGCAATCAGCCAGTCATTCAATGCATGGCCTAACTATTGCAAACTACCGCTGGATCCACTAGAGAGAGGTTACTTGGAGCGCAGTCCAGAAAATGAAATAGTCAGAAAAAGGATTTGTTGAAGAGGTTCATGGTGGTTTAGCTTAGTAGGTTTTGCTCGCATCGTCGAAGTTAATCGACACTAGTTCCGATTAGTATTTAGATGGGTGACCGTGGGCAGCCGGGCAAACCTTCTCGGTAGGCCTATATTACATAACCGGCTACCCAGATCAACTCAGCCTGGCCATTCCTCCGTAGGTGGGCGCAGTCAGCATCAGCAAAAGCTAGAACGTAAACAGGCACACCGCGCAATGCACTAGCCCGGTAAAACTGGCACTAACAGTGTAAGCCGGTGTCTGGCAGAGGGGCTGGCTAATGAAATGGAGATCAGCGCCACACTCTGGGCCTTGGTCGTGTGTGACAAGGTATAATACGTTCTAGACCGTGTTATTTCATGACTGTGATCGACGGCGTGTTTTGCCTGAGACGTGCGTGTGAGAAACAGACGCGAGACACGTTTCGACGAGCGATCACGCTTGACTGGGGTGCGATTGTGGGCGGATATAAACACTGTAGAGTAGACACTGTGATGAGAGATAGGATTTAGGCGAAGTAAATAATGAAGTAATCGTTGTTTTAGATTCAGACTTCATAGTGGTCTCATTGGATGAACGCGGTGTTGACGTGTTGAACCTAAAACCGATTGAATTTGGTGAATAGTGATGGATCAAATTTATACAGCAACGCCGTGGGTTAAAACAAAGAGCCTAGGTGGGTCAGGTAGTTGCAGTTTTTCGACAGTTACTGTAGCAGATTCAATTTTGCTTCTCAATTTCTCAAAGTGGATTTCTCAGGCCCAAATTTTACATTTTTGAAAGAAAATTTTCAGCAAGTAGCTTTTCCGACAATTTTTCGACAGCCAGAAATTTATTGTGGGCGATTGCCCCTGCTCCTTTCCTTGCCGTGACACTGCTGGTACAGTGGTTAGAATCTTGGCCTAGGCCTACGTAGTATAGGCCTATTGATTTGGTGCTACTTGTAGTTCGCGACGATATCAGCTATATGTTTTGGCCGTGTTCGCCAGGTGGCGACGCTGTATAGGAGTTAACTATATTTTAATGCTATTATTTCGTAATTCCGTACTATTTCGTAAGCGTGATCACATATAAGGCTTTGCTTAAGTCAGTAGTAAATAGTAGGCTGCCTAATTATTTTGTAACAACTTTAGCATAGCTAAGCTTGTAAAAAGACACCAATTATTAGCGCAAAATTACCTTACAGTTGAAGCGTCTATAACGTTATTCTTAAATAGGCCTATGTCAAACGTGCTGCGTGTGACAGACGTAAATTTTTTGTCTGGTGGAAACTTCTTCCACTAAAAAGAATTTTGTTAAATAACATTAAAGGAGTCTATTGGATTGCTTGTTTGCTATAATATTATGTTTCTGTTTAACTGTTTGTGGCGCCCTTGCGCCCCTATGCGTGAGTTAACACTCTAGCCTATATGCTCTGGCAAATTGTCATAATTAATTCGTTCGTCTATCAAAAAAAATGAGTAAAATTGTTGCCATCGGATGTTATATTTTAAGGTTAAATACATTAAATTTGATTTTAGCTGGGGCTACGTTCTAGACCCCACCGGGGGAGCTCACAACGCTCCCCAGACCCCGTTTAGAAGGTTGTTATTTCTTAGGGATAGGAGGGAGGGAAAGGGGAAAGGAAAAAAGAGGGGAAGAAAGGCGAGGGCAGAAGGAGAGGGGAAAAAGGCAAGGGGAGGGAGAAGGAGAAAGCAGAAGGATATTCCGTCCCACTTGGCTGAATCTTCTAGATCGGCCACTGGGTTGGCTGACTCGTTGATTGTCTGTGATGCTTAGTGATCGTGGCTTGAGTCAATCGAGCGAGGGTCAGGTGTCCCCCGATGAAGTTCCCAGCCGTCGTGGATCAACCCCCTCCGACAACGGCACCGCGTCAATCTTCCCATCGTCCCACCTGTACGCCAGCAATCCGGATCTGACGTCACTGACCGGCAGTTGTGTCGACGAGTCGTCTGCGAGTGGAGCTGCTACGTTGTCGACTAGTCGACAGCGTGATGCCGGCGTGGAGCATGTACTTAAGGTCTACCGTGCCGACCAGTCGTTCCGATACATCGTCTGTCACAGGGTAAACGTTGATCATTCATAGAACATTTAATTAGGCCTATGTTGAAGAAAATTTTTTCACGTGACAAGTCAACAGAACACAGTCATTTGCTTTGCAGAGGAACAATGTATTTATAGAAAGCCAAAAATGCGTTAAAATGCGTTTGCAGCCAAGCCCCGCTGGGGCAGCTTAAAAAAGATCTCTAGGTTCCGTAACCGAATTTGGAATGCGTTATTTCGATTTTAGTTCTTTTTTTACTTAATTTTAAAAATTAAAATTTACTAATAAAAGAATTGGAACTCGTTCACTGTCAAACGATTGGAAATTTGAGATTTGAAGAAAAGTGATTTAAGATTTGGTGTAGTTGTATAATAAATCATTTTGTCAAAGATTTGAGATTTGAACCTATGATTTAATTTTAGATTTGCCCATCACTGCTGGCTATCCCACATGCATGCCTGCAGCTGACAGCAGTTAGCGGCATGCTACTGATGATGTTAATAAATATTTTTGCATTTTTTATTTGTGAATCGCATACAGGAAACAACTGCTCACGAAGTAGTGATGCTTTCACTGACTGAGTTTAACATCTCTGATCATAACCGGTAAATGCACACAAACGTTATAACAAACTATGGCGTACATCACTTTCTTTATTTATTTTCCGTGCAATAAGCCTATTTTTCCTGGTGATCGCCTTTATGTAGTGATTTCTGTAGCCATTATATTGTCTCAAATGATTTAAAGTATTCCAGTCATGTCAGTTATTACATAACATTGATATAGGTCAGCAGTCAAACCCACAATTTCTATACCGTTAGTCTGACTTTCTAAAGCCCAGATTCCACTACTAATTTGTTGTGGACTTATTGGGCTACTATCGTGCAGCATGTTGTGCAAAATCTGTCGTTTTTGTGGACTTGCTGTTGACTTTCAATCTGTGCTGGTTTTGTTTTACAGCTGTCCAACAAATCTGAAGCAAATTGAAGAAAATTGAGTTTGGACTTAAACACTACATCTACCGACACCATTATTTGACATATTGAATTTTTCTGTTTTAACTTGACTAGGCTAACCATTGCCGACTGTAAAAGTAAAGGTAAAGGTCATCAATTTGTACAGCGCATCGTCACGAATACGCCTCTAATGCGCTGTCGTCACTAACCAAAGCCGCCTGCCGCACGGCCACCACGTGCACCCTGCAGACACAGGCCGGCGCAGCGGCCGGCTAGGCAGCCTTAGTCAGCTGTACCACCTTCCGTAACCCATGTAATGGGTTACTACTCATTTAACCGACCCCGGAGGAATGGCAGGCTGAGTTGGCCTTGTTGGTTGACTGATAGCGGACGCTTTACCCACAAAGTGGTCACACGGCCATCCATCAGTCTAGCGCAGGATAGGGAAAGTTCGCCGGCCAGGACCAACGTTCTAACCACTATGCTACGCCACCAGCTGTGTGTCAATTGCAGTACTGTACCCTAAGTATTGTGAAGTTGTGAAGCTGCTTTAGTGTGATGTTGTTGCAGGACTTACTCACTGTGTGAGGTGACCTTTAGTGACGACGGTCTGGTAAAATCTCGACATTTGCCTGAACAGTTGAATAATCTCGCTGAACGAATCTCACTTAACTCAAGGTTCGATTTTTGCATAAATTATTAATCGATTATTAATTGTATTAACTGGCATTAACGTTGAACAGCTTGAACAAATGCTACAACATTTTAATTGGGTGATTAACTGTTGAATTTTTCTTACTGCCTATACTCATTACATTACATTACCACCCACCAGTAAACACATAGGTCGTATGTGCTGCATTTTCTGGAGATTTTTGATGTCCAATGACCTTGATCTTCTGTTTTTCAAACCAAGCAATAGCACACCGGTTACTTCAGCTCTGAAGAATGTTTGCATCAATTTCGCTTTTCCTGCAGTTTTTTTTTTAATTTTCAATTTGTGACCTCAAACGGAACAGACAGACAGACAGACAAACGGGCATAATGCGTAGTTTTTGCTGCAATGTAGAAAATATCAAACGCGCTCGTTGTGCTATTGCAAAACGATAAGTATGAATGTTTGAGATGTTGTCTGAAAGGAGACAACACTACGTAGTGTGTAATCTAATCTACTCTAATTTACGACGATTTGATAGGGCGCAAGTCATTGCTACAATGTTAATTGCAGGTCAGAAGCGCTGTGTTGGCGCTGACTTGTTTTAGGCGCGGTATACAGGCAGAGGTAGGCTCAGCAGTTCGGTCTTAAGCCTAAAACGGGTGTTATGTGTCTGCTGAATTGTGTAGGTATTACCTGAGGAACAACACGACCCTGGACCCGCTAGTGCCAGACGATCTGGTTCCGGGCATAGTGCGCGAGTTGACTTCGTCATCCGGCAGTGTTCTGTTGCTACGTAACGTCTCGTCGCTGGATGTAGCCGTTCAGCTGACGCGTCGAGACTTTGATGTCTTCCGGTCCATCGATCCGTCAGAGTATGTCAGTGACTTGTTTGAACTTGAGGCGGCCGACAGGCACGGACGCAGGCCGAGCTCCCACAACCTTGACCGGTTCTCGGAGGTATGCTAAACACTTAAATCGTATAGCTCTTCATGGGAAACCCATCTTCTGGTTACGGAGCATCACCTGCCATATGTGATACACCGTGCTACCTGCTACCCGACGCAGGTGAGTCATGGCCCTGTAAATAATCTAGAGGGCTGTGGGTGAATGCGCCCCGCCAAAAACACAGCCAGGCAGGCCGGTACTCGATTTACTTACCCTGGAGGGATGGAAGGCTGAGTTGACCTAGGTGGTTGGTTATATACCGAGATGAATTTACCTGTCCACAGACAGTCAGCCATCCAAGTATTTGATAAATTATTTACCCCAGACATATGGAAGGCAGGCAAATCATCATCTCGCGATTGCAACTCTAACGTCTTAACCTTTACATTATAACTACCAAGCCAGCTAATAACGATACAGAAGGATGGTGGGATTGTTGCGCTTCGGCTTAGTTGCTAACGTCGTTGGTTGCTGCATAAGTGAAGTTAATCTATGCTGTGTCCAGTTAGTATACTTGAATTGGTTGTGGGCTTAGAAATAGAGCTTACTCGGAACACTTTGAGCATTTCTGTGATGATGATGACATAGTGTGTGATATGATGATTTGACCTAATGATTTGCACTGGCAAAACTGACGAGGAAGCTGCCAGTATAATCTGTCACATTAACTGCAACTGTTTTCAGTCGATGATTATGATTGGCGGTATTCTGCTGTCTACAGTTGGTGGACGAGGAGATGTTTTGGGTGGCGACAGAAGTCTGCAGCGAGACGAACGTCATGAAGCGAGTTCGAATCATCAAACAACTCGTCAAAATCGCAAGTACGTTTTATTCATCGGGCTATGTTCATTTCTTTAATGTCGTCGATTGAGCGCTGCAAAAGACGCTCATTCTGTTTACAATCTATCTACCAGTCGCATCCTGGCAAAGGCAAGAGAAGATCAGTTGACTCATTTCCTTCACCGCTTTGTGATTTTTTGCCTGTCGAAAAACAATTACTTTTAACTAGAAATACTGTTTGTGGAACGTGGTTTTTGTCCCATTGCCGCTGTAAACCTGCTGCGTATAACGCTCGTTAGTTCATAGGCCTATTTTTTACAGCCAGTGGTGGTCTCCAACAGCTATCTTAGCCTAAAGTTATCACTATCCGGTATTTGGTCACGTGACATCGTCAGTCACGCGGCGTTAGACTAGCAATTGAGGGTTTCCTATATAGGCTAGATGGTCATTCATAACCGTGCGCTTATCCTATGCAGTTATGGAAATATGGAGCTTACGAATTTTAGAGGTCACTAACTTGACTTTTTATGTCACGTGACGTTATCGGTCATGTGACAGTTGGACTCGCTGTGTGGGGTGGGGTTTTTATAGGTGGTCCATCCTTTGTGACCATGCATGCATCATGCACGATTATGAAGATATGAAGCCTCGAAGATTTTTAGGATTTTGAGAGTGACAGTAACCAGACGACATCGCGCAATGTACGCTGTGACAGTAGGGCGTTTTGCTGTTGTTTATTTGTGTCAGATCACTGTCGGGCTGGTCGAAACTTCAACGCGATGTTTGCGATTCTGAGCGGACTTGGTCACGGATCCGTCAAACGACTGAAGCAAACCTGGGACAAACTGCCCGCCAAGTACGCCAAGATGTTCGAGGTACGAATAGTCTTATACATAGTTTTTGCGCGTGACAGCACAAAGTGCTATTTAGCACGTAATAGTTATCGTAATTCTGTATGTCCGTTCATCTGTCTGTCCCGGTGTCTGTCACATTCCGATACCCACCCACTCGTGCCCCGATGAGAGAAACTCCGGCTTTTCACATATGATAGCATGTCGTCTTTAGTTTATTGTGGCAAAATTTTGTGTTCTTTGGTGAGGGGATTTTTCTCGAACGAAGGTGACAAAGAGTGGTACCTGCTAAAAGTTGTTATTTCGCCATTAATAACTTCTCTAACATGAGAACGGTTGCAGATATACACAAACTGTATCTTTGCATCTTACATTAATTATCTGTTGTTCATTATTATTTCAGAAATGGAAATTTATTTATTTATTCATATATCCGCGATTACGTCTTCGATCAGTACGGCTGTTTGAAATGCAGCTATTGAAGATTATAGGTTTTTTCTGGGAAACCCATCGTAAAGCTACGCAGCGTCACCTGCCATACAGGATTACACAGTTTTACATGTCACCCGCACAGGTGAAAGTTCCCCATTTTAAACCCAGCCGGGCAAGCTGGTACTCAATTTTTCTACCCCGGAGAGATGGAAGACTGAGTTGTCTTTAGTGCATGTTGCATACCAATGTGGTTTACTTCGTTACCTGGTGCAGACAAGGAATCCAAGGAATAACCGGCTGATAACACCTCTGAGCATTAGTCGAACTCACGACTTCTCGATCATAACTCTGACACTGTACCATTACACTACCAAGCATTGTGTAACACTGAAGTTTACGTCAGACTGTTTGTCTGTGTGTTGTCTGTCTGTCTGCCAGGAGATGCAAGAGTTGATGGACCCATCTCGCAACATGTCGAAGTACAGAACGATGCTCAATGCTCACCTCGATCAACCGCCCGTCGTATGTCACATTCTTACGTCACTACATCATTCTCTGTATCTCTTTAGTACGCGACCGACTCACTGGACCGCCGAAATATAGTTTTGTTCGTTCGCCGGTCCGTTTTATGCTGTTTCTTGGCTCCAGAACTAAAAAGCTTTAAAGGCGTATTAGCGTGAACATTTCCCAGGTGTGTGTGATCAGCGTGCCAAATTTTTTAAATTCCAAATGGTCGAAAAATGGCCCATATCTTTCGTAAGTATTTACACCTATGGCTGGCACACTGCACACTAAGCACAGTGCAGTGGGCGTGTACGACCCTCGGCATTTAGACGGAGGGCCGCATACATGTCGTCACAAGGCGTGCCAATATCTTTGCTCGTTAGCGTGCATTGTACATTATTGTGCACACGTTTGGAGCAATGCTGATGTGAGTTGATTTTTACGCAGTGCTTAATTTGCAGAAAAAAGTGCGATTCGAGTATGCAGAAGGCGTCAAACGAAGAGGATTTTCGAGGTGATAGCCTTACCAAGCCAACTAAGCATCTGGGGAACCCGATTGAAAACGGTTTTCCATCATTTTGAGTTTGAGAAACGCATCTTATGCGTAGCAGTTGGTTTTTTTGAGATAGACCCTGTTCTAAACTTTGCAAATATGACGAAATACGCAAATATGAAGGTGTCAGTACGCTGTACCGCCGTCGTGACAAAAATCCAGAAATGGCCACGGTGGTACGGCATAGCGGGCATACTGCCTCTAAAGTAAATGCCAGTTTAAACCCTGTATTTATTTACTGTTCCGACTGTTTCTGGCAGATTCCTTTCTTTCCGTTGGTGAAGAAGGACCTAACGTTCATACACTTCGGCAACGACTCGCGAGTGGACGGTCTGGTGAACTTTGAGAAGCTCAGGATGATTGCCAAGGAAGTTCGGCAAGTGACGAACATGTCGAGATGTGATCGTACGAATGACCGCTCCTCCTCTTCCGCCAACACTGCCGTAAGCGCTCTGAATAGTAATTGTACTTTTTTTAGGCAGAATTACTCATGCAATGCAAGCGATTCTGCCGATTTCTATACATTTCTACGTAGCGTGACCGTCTGTCTGTCTGTCTGTCGTCTGTCACATTCTTGCACTTTATTTTATCGTGACAAAATTTTGTGACCCTGGGTGAGGGGGTTTCTTTTGAACGAGGGTGTCAAAGAAGGGTACCCCCTAAAAGACTTCATTTTGCTGTTATTGGCTCGTATAGTTTGAAAACGGTTGCAGATAAGCACAGACATGCTGCAACATCATAACAAGCACTGGCGACGGGCTTTTTACGTTTAGCAATTTTGATGACCTTGAACGACTGAAGTTGCTTGCAATTTTTGGCTGCAGCGCACAATTTAGAAGTGAATTGCGACGAAATGGCTGGAGATAGACCAAGACAACCTGCGGATGAAATTTTCAGCAATTAAACGTAGATATTGGCAGTATAAGTCCCGACCCCATAGGTTCAAGGAGGCCTGCATGTGCGAGCGTCAAAGAGGGGTACCCCTTTAGAAAGTGATTATTTTACTGGTATTGGCTCGTCTAACGTGAAAACAGTTGCAGATAGGCATAGACATGCTGCTTGTCATAACGAGCACTGGTGACGAGCTTTTTATCTTTATTAACATCAATGCCCTTGAATGACCTTGAACCCCCGAAATAGGGTGTTTTAATGTTGTTTTGCGATTTTCGGCTGTGGTGCACAATTCAAGGGCGAATTGCGACAAAATGGCTGAATATTAACCAAGACAATGTGCGAATCAGAACTGCTAAGGCTGTTGCGCACCTCGTGAGCTTTGCTCAGATTACTTGTATACTCTTCTATGATGTTGATGATGATAACTGTATGTAATTTGCTAGTGTACTGGTTAGTACATCAGACTTACAATTACGAGGTGGTGGGTTTAACTCCTGGCATTCTGTCGCTATCAGTCGGTTAGCCTACTACAAAACTAGGATAGGGTGACTGCCTGAAAACAGGTAAAACATTTTGCTACGTAACTAATAACCAAGGTCAACTCAGCCTTTTATCTTTCCGTGGTAGGTAAATTGAGTACCAGTCTGTATGATTTAGGTGGGGCACGTTCACCTGTGTCGGGTGGCAGTTAACGCTGCGTGATTCCATATGGCAGATGACGCTCCGTAGCACTGACGTGGGTTCTCATTAAGACTACAGACGATTTTGAACCTCTGTTTGTTTCAGGTCGATGGTACTCTGACGCGGAACACTGTAGGTCCGGGTGAAAGTTCGGCAAAGAGCTCTGTCTCGACAACAGCCAACCAGAGCGCATTCTACAGCGCACCTGTTAGCAACGGCTCATCGTCATTGGTCACTCCGCACAAGAAAAAGATGACCGCTGCAGTCTCCGCCAACGCCAAGAAAGTATTTGACGAGGTTTGAATCAGGGCTAAGAAACTTTTTTTGTGTCCTCTAGCATGAGTTGCTCGCAACTGAGGACAAGCTGTCTTGGGAGGAAGAAAAAAACACAAATAAGAGGCATTTTGTAAAATAATTAACTCTGCGAATAAGACCATTTCTCTTTGCAATATTGCACAAAATGTGCAGAGTCGTCGCTGATATCATAATATTGTTTTTGGGGCATCACCTTCAGACCACAAACTGGGAAAGAGACTACGGTGTCGTTCCTAAGATCCACTTCTCGGCGCTTCTTTGCTTCACACCTCATGCGCCTTGATCAAGATTTTCAATCCCTCTCAGGACGAGTTATGTCAATTTTTGTTTACTATAAAATGGTAGTACAACAAAAAAAGAAAATACACTGTGTCTCAAAAAAACGTCCCCGACATTTTTGACTGTAACTTGAAAACCAATTATCAGATTTTAATAATTTTTGGTACAAATATTTCGGACACAACTTGCCATCAAATGACTGTTCAGTGTCCCACCTCACCCAGTGTATGCTTTTGCACTTTTGCATAAAAATGTCGGGGATGTTTTTTTGAGACACAGTGTAGGTAACTTAGCTATGCTTCCATTAGGCCCTGGTTTGAATGTGTGTTTGTTGTCTGTATTGAAACCCTGGTTTCTTGAGCTACGCCTACATTTGGCCTGCACTCCTGCACTGGTTTTTTCTGCTTTTTTCTTGTTATTACATGCTTTTTCACTTTCCAGCTTTCTTTTCTCTGAACCCGTCTTGCAGAAAACCAGATTACCAAGAGTATTGCTTGATTTTTTGCCCCTTATCTCATTTCACAAAGTTGCAAGCATTCCCCCTATGTAAGACTGGCGGTTGTCGATAAAATGTTGATTTAGCTATTGTAATTCTCTGCGTGTTGTGGGTCCTAGCTAGGGACTGTGATGATGGCCTGTCTGTTGTTACAGGCGCAGCTGGCTCGTCGAGTTCGTGAGTACCTACTGACGCTGAAAGTGATTGACAACGAGTCAACCTTGTCTCAGATGTCACTGTCCTGTGAACCACCGCCGGGTATTGCTGCTTTCATAGTGTGGTTATGTAGTCTGGCGATAACACATCGGTCTTGTGATCAACCGGTCGTGGGTTCGACCCCTGCTTCAGTCGTGATCAGTTGGGTGGGTGACTGTCTGTGAACAGGTGAACAATCTCAGTATATAACCAGCCACCTGGGTCAACTTAGCCTTCCGTTTTTCCAGGGTAAGTAAATCAAGTACTGGTCTATGTGGCTGCGTTTAGGGTGGGACAAGTTCATCTGTACCGGGTGGCAGGAAACACTGTGTGATCCTGTGAGCATAGATCTAAGACGGATGGGTCTTGCAAACGTCTGTACATGACGTTAATTTTTACTCCTCGCGCGCTGACGTAGCGAAGAGGAGTATATGAAATCAGCGTAATATATAGAGACCGACCGATGACCAACCACCGACCTCCGTTTCTGGAAGAGCCTTCTTAGAAGAACTTCCTGTGTGGTCACCTTCTCGTGGTGGAAGCGACTGGGCCCGACGTCGATCGAGCGACCACTGGCAACGGTCGCCTGCCGCTCGCCTCTGACTTCACCGGTCCAGCATAGCACCACAACCACCCAGGATTCGGTTCCTGGGAGTTTATTACAACCATCTGTTCATAACTAATCCATAACGCCTCTGGGACTTTTTGGAATGTATCGGGGCGGTGACCCGCCTCCTCAACCGGGAATGAGCGAGAGAGAGAAAAAGAACTTCAAATGGCCACATCTTGATAACGGTGCCAGATAAACGCACGGTCACAATAGACCACCTATAAGAAGTCGCCCGTCGCGAGTCGAATAGTCACGTAACGTAACCTATGACGTTACGTGACCCCAAAAGGTCAAGGTTGTGACGCCATTATCTTTGAGACGCCATATCTCCATAATGGTGCTAGACAGACGCATGATCAGACGCATGCGTTGAGTTATAACAAGACAAATGGCAAGTTGGTGGTGTAGCATAGTGGTTAGAACGTCGGTCCTGGCCGGCGAACTTTCCCTATCCTGTGCTAGACTGATGGATAGCCGTTTGACCACTTTGTGGGTAAAGCGTTCGCTATCAGTCATCCAATAAGGCCAACTCAGCCTGCCATCCCTCCGGGGTCAGTTAAATGAGTAGTAACCCATTTATGTGGGTTAAGAAAGGTGGTGACCTTAGTACAGCTGACTGGGGCTACCTGGCCGCTGTGCCAGCCTGCGTCTGCAGGCTGCACGCGGTGGCTGTGCGCTGGCGGCTCCGGTTAGTGACGAAAAGCGCATTAGAGGCGTGTTCGCGACGATGTGCTATAGGGCCTACAAATTGACGACCTTTACCTTTTTTTGCCTCATCGACCATTATTGGAAATTTTTCCCCTCAGTTCGTAAATCGGGCAATACAATATTTTGCAAACTTCTTGGAGACAATTTCCAATAACGACCTCAACGCCAGTCACTATTGGTTTAATATTAGACGGTCTCAAATAGACGCTTGGTCTCTAGTAGTCTAGTACAAGCCAAAAGAAACAAAAAAGCACTGGGAAGAAAACAGGAAAAAATAATGCGTGCGAGGAGTACATTAGATTGGTCACAATCTAATAATATAAGCCTACTTGTTAATTAATATGGAGAAAGTATGGGGTGTGCTTTTGCTAGTATTTATACGTCTAATTTCATCTGTCCTTTTTAGCATGATCATATAGGTAGTGTAGGCATTGTCAGTAAATCAGTTGTTGTATTATAAATTATTAATGCTTATATTTTATTGCACTGCTAACAGCCGCTTTGTGACGAAGGTATTGGACTTGTGTTATGCTCATTGTCCTTTTGTGAATCCAACTTTGTGGTTGATATTTTTTTTATATTTTACATGCTTATTTGGTTTGTGTCGTGGCCGTTTAGATGGTTATGTTGGACGCATGCCGTTTTTTAAAACTTATTATTCTGTTAATTTTCTGTATCACTTTGGTGTGACCCGACCCACATTTTGTGGGTGTACATTTTTTGAATATAGGCCCACATCTATACTGCGCAAATAATGGTAGACGTAAGAACTGCAGCACGTCCACTTTTATGCATGTATCCAATGATTGTTGATTGTAATAAGAAATAAATAACTGAAGAAAATGATAATATTAACTGTCTGAAACAGTTAGGCAACATTAGCTGTATGTTGAAGTAATAATTATATTGGGAATATTTTTTTGGCTATGTTTTTTTACTAGTAAGTTAAATGTCGTTTTTCGTGTAGGTTCTTTATAGATTGAGTAATTTACTTACTTATTCATTTGTGCATTCGTTCATTTATTTATTCACTTATTGCTTTTTCAGACGTTCACTTATCTATTTGTTGACTGTTGGTTTGCTTGTAGCTGTCAGTGGCAAGGGCAGCAATAGGAAAATCGATCCGTCCGTTGAACATTGTATAACATCTGTAACATCTGCTGACTTGAAATCTAATGACTTTGTACATGCTCCTCTGTTTGGTAAGTGCTGTTACATGTTGCAGTTTTTATATCTGTTTTTTGGGAACTGGAATTTTTAGGCGGAAGTGCACATTTTTTTTCTTTTTGTGTCATCTGTTTGTCTGTCGTCTGTCACATTTTTGCAACCCGCTTGAACAGTTTGATCAATTTATTGAATTTAGGTGCCGTTTGGCAGACACAATTTTGTGAGCCAACAACACATTGCGCCTGACGTCCAGAAGAAAAAAAATTGGGGTCAAACCTTAGCCAAAACTGCTCTTATTTAATGAATAGAAACGGGTAGACATTTTGCTTTTTGCCAAATTACTTTGGACTTGTTTATTCCACTACATTTAGAAAATGATGCTGGTATCATGATTTGTTATAACAATGGACATATAGGCCTATGAGATCTATGCTGCAATGTGTAGAATTCAATGAAGTTGTTTTGATATAGTGAAATGTGAGGCACATGCACTTATTTTTGTTTAACTGGCCTATTTTTTCTGGGTTAGGCTGGTAGCTAAGTGAGCCAGCACTTATTGCATACTGTATACATTTTCTGTTTTTCATTCAGAAGCGTTAAAACTCTGAATAGGCTACACATTGAAAATAGGCCTTTTACAATATTTTTCACCATTTGTCAGTTGTCCGCCCATCTTAGATCATATTTTGATGGTAAAAAAATTTGTTCTCGAAAAATGTTCCTTAAAAATTCAAAAAACGAGCTGGATATCCCTCATTTTGGGCAGTTTAGGGTACATTGAAAATTTGAGTACATGTACTCATATTTTCTTTAGCAGAGATTTGCTGTTCTTTTGTTAGAATTTCCAGCCCACCCACTTTACTTTTTAACCGACGACGTCGTCGACTTTGTTCGTCTTGTTTGTTGGCTAGCGACGCTCAAGCTTTGAGTGATCCTTATTGTTGTTAGACTTCGTGTGTGTGGCTGTCTTCGTCTCTATTTCTTTGCTGTCTGTCTGTCCACTCACTCCACTATTTGCAGTCTCACGGCTTGTGTCGAACGGACTATGTCCGCGCTGTGCTGCAAAGTTTGCAACGTTGCGAGCCACATCGGCTACCGGCTTATTTGTTTATTTGTGTTGCATCTCGTAAGACTGATGCGAGATATTCGTTGTCTGTCTGTCTGCAGGCAGTGAGTCCGAATACGCCGTGCACAAGCTGATGACGCTGTCGGAGAAAGTACGCCCCACGCAGCGAGATCATCGACGCAAACGAGCCACGCCCACTCTACAAGCTCCGCCTACTTTACACGCCCCGCCCACTGCCACCGGTGTTTACCAGGTGGCGTCGTCATGGTCGCCTAGGCAACGCTGCTACCGACACCATAGAGTCGCACCCACGCACCTGTCAGCAGAGAGTTCAAGCGTCAGCAATAGTTCGACACTCCACAGACAATTAGCCATCGCCACGCCTGACCAATCTGCTGGTATAAATGAATCTATCACTGAATTTTTAACGTGACCTAACTGCCGGTTTCTGTTTCGTAACCAGTGCGCCAACTTAACTCATTAATATTCATGACGTATGTAGCCTAACTGTGCTGTGTGGTTCGTCGGTTTGCTGCACATAGGCCTAATCAATGCTGTCTAACAGCAGCTGTCGTTACTTACTAAGCAACGATTGAATGTAAACTGGTGTTTGTAGTTAACTAAAAGAATGAGAAATCGGCCGTAGGTAATGCAAACTACTGCTACGTTCATTATAGGTATACGTTAGATAAGGTTTAGTCCCTAGGAAATTATAGTCAAATTTCGTGAACAGGTGCGTTTTTCGTCACGTGGTGGATAACAGGCTTTGTGTGAATTTTCTGTTTTGCTGGGTTTTTGTCAAACCAGTTGGCCATTTTATTAGATCACATTAGGGATCTAGCATTATTCTGTAATTTAGCCTAGGACTTTAACGAGAATACTTAGGCCCTACCTGTAACCATGTCACATCTGTTTCATTTTCGGATGCTGTATTAATAGCATTTTTAAATTTATGACAAACTTTGCATTTGTTCGTTATCAGACGCAGTCGGTGAAGTTTCGCGGTCCACTCATTCTGCCTACATTTCCGCCAATCAGCGTCGTCTGTCCCCGCTGATGTCATCACCCATCAGCCAATCAGACACCGACTCTGGCCGCAGCTCATTTGCCAGCGCCGACAGCCATAGCAACGCCAGCTGGGTGAGCGGAGACTGTTACTATGGTAACGCAATTAGCCCAGTGGTTGCACTGGTAGTGCGTAGCAACGGCAGCGTACCAGGGACCAATGCCATTTCCGGTTCAGTTCAGCTGCATTACTCGACAAGTAAGTAAATTTGGTCAGATAAATTAATTCTGGAAAATAACTGGTAGCCTGTAACTTGAGTCACGTTGTTAACTTGTTACTTATGAAGTAAAAATACCGTTAATCATAGGCCTACATCTTTAATTTACATCTTATTTGTGATGAACAGTAATGCTGGCAGCATTACTGCATTACTCGACAAGTAAAAATAAAGGGGTAGATGCAAACAGCGCGCAATTATCTTTTATGCGGACTGAGTTATACCGTTTTGAGGTTTCCATATAATAGGCCGTAATTATTTTGTTAGTTAAGTTTACTGAAGTTGTGTTTTTTTATTATTTGCATTTAACCTTCATTTGTTTCTACCATGTTTATGGTGAATAAAAAGCTTTTTGTGTGTAATGCAAATTTTTAAACATTGGGATAAAATAGGGGAAGGAGTTATCAGATTTTTATCCCAAACAAACACCATCTTACTTTTCGGGCCTCGAATCACTGTGCAAAATTTCATCAAAATCGAATCAAAATTGTGGCCGTAGGAATGTTTACAGACAGACTGACAGAATGACAGACAGACGCAAGTGATTTTATAATCTGTCCCTTGCTATGCTATAGCAATGGGACAGATAATAATTAACTTGTGTGAAATAATCTGTTTTGCTGAGTTGTAAGTATAGTGGCACTGGCGGTTCTAGACTCAAAAATCTGGGGGTGCTGTGCTCTACCCCGAATTTTGCTGCATAGATGACCTTTACTTATACTGGTGCTGCAGCACTTCCAGCTTCGAGCTAGAGCCACCAGTGTATACTGCTTAGGCCTAACAGCAGTATATAGCAGCACCATAATGAAGGTCAACTCAGTCTTTCATCCTTCTGGGGTAGGTAAATCGAGTTCCCGTCTGTCTGGCCGTGGTTAAAGCAGGGTGTGTTCACCTGTGTTGGGTGGCAGGTAACACTGTGTGATCTCATGTGGCAGGTGAATCTCCGTAGCTCTTTGATGGGTTTCTTGTTATTAGCTATACACCACCTTTATTTGCCTTTACTGTCAGTAGTTATATTATTACTACTGCCGGCCGAAGCAATGGCAGCATTGTTTTCAGCATCGCCGCTATGTTTTCTTCCATTGTCGTCACAGTAATTCCTGAATCATTGCACTTGGTTTGATGACATTTTGCATGAGCACGTATCTCGACAACCTTTTACTGCGGTTCATTGCATTACGTACATCAGAATTCAAGGACATAGTTCAACATTTTTTGTGGAGGAGATACTGTCATCTCCCCAGACACAACCTGCGCTGGGGATAAGGACACGCATTCCGCAGAGGGTCCAGATAGTAGTCTCCCGCAGTCTTCGACCGCTTAATCAGTTACCGCTTTTACTGATCACTTTGAGCATTATCTAGCGTCAGTCTTCAACTTCCGTTTCTTAAGCCTATGGAAACAGTTTATTTTCAGTGTTTATCAGCTGGTATACAGTATTAATATGTTGCTATCATGTTTGGCGAATAAAGATGTATATTCTGTCATTTGCGGTATATTGTAGCTGTGCAGTATAACGGGACCGGAAACCAGGCTACGAAGCTGATACCAAGCCGTCCTGAGCTTCCTGACTACTATACTGCTACCAGGCGTCTCGCTGAAAGGCGTGGCCAGCAGCCTGTGACGTCATCACGGACGGACATCGTGATTGGTCGACGTGCTAGGTCATGTGACTCGTCACGTGACTCGTCAGCCACGCCTTCATTCCGGTGTCGTGCTGCCAGTAGGCCCAACTTGGATATGTCTGAAGATGGTAGGAAGTTTGGATGTTTTGTTTCATTTGATTATTTTGGTTTGAAAGTATGTTTTCGTATGTTCTCGGGGGCTGGTAACATACATACGTAAACTATAGAAGCTGTTAGAGATCTTAAATCTTCGCTGAATGGTGCCACCTAATAAATGCAAAGGCCTTAATAAAATTGGTGTCTCTTATGGTAATTAGTCATGGATAATGACCCAGAATGCACAAAAAAATCCGGATCTTCATGGAAATCTAAACACTGTCTTCTTTCTTGGATCATGTTCAAACGCTTCGCAGAATTTCAGAACATAGGTTTTATCATTTTTTAAAAAAATAATCCGAGCTGAGAAAAATCGGGACTCATACAAAAAAAAGGAAAGCGTAGCCGACCAATTATTGTAGTCATGTACACTGTGTCCGGTAAAAAAACTGACTCCCTAGACATTGTGCAATAAAAATGTCAAATCTGAATGAATTGAATAAAGTTTTGTACACTTAATCCCTAATAAATTTCTGAAGTGAGTGCCATATTTCTTTGAAAAATATTATTTCTTACCAAAATTATCAAAATAGCTTCGTTACCAACATGGTGTTACATTTACATACTGCAGTTGCTCAAGCGGAAGTGACGTTTGTTGATGCAATCAAAGTAACGTAAACAATTACAAAATGGTGTTTTCTGCAGACGTTCGTGTTTTAATTAAACTGTTGAGGCAAAAGAAATGGTATGGTGATAAAAAAGTTTATCACTGAATATCCCAGCAACCTGTGGACATCGTCAGGATTAAACAAACGGTTGCCTAATACTGGACACTTCACATTTTGAGGCGACCTCACAAAAGCCGCTGCAACTATTGTTTGCATAGACAGATTTATTGAAATTTGGCACTTTGATTGCTAATAGATGGTGCATTGTTGATGTAAAATGTTGCCAAAATCAAATGTTGTTTGTTAAGGTTATGCAAATGAACACAGTGGTTTACTTATGTAACACCATATTGATAACAGAGATATTTTGTTGTCGATATTCCACAGTTAATGACTTTATTAAGAAATAATATTTTTCAACAAAATTTGGCAATCGCTTCAGGAATTTATTGGAGATTAAGTATACGAAATCAAATTTGTTCAGATTTGACATTTTTATTGCATGACGTCTAGGGGTCAGTTTTTTACCGGGCACAGTGTTGTTGGCACCCAACCGCTTAGTAAAAGTTGATGTTCGAATGAGTAGATATCGTACCTTGGTATTAAGCTAAAACTCCACTTCTTTGATTTGTTGTGAACTTGTTGGACAAAAGTCGTGAAGCAATCTGCATCATATGTTGTGGATTGTTGCAGGCTTTCGTTTTTTTGTGGACTCGTTTAACTTGTGGTACATTTGTTATAGACTTTTCGTTTGTTGTGGATTTGGTCTACCACATGTTGTACGTCAAAGCTACAATAGATCAAAATTAGTGGAGTTTGGTTTTATATGATTACATGTGTATGTCAAATTGTGAATGCAGTGAAATTGTTCTGTTGATGTGTTTTCAGACGCATCGGTTGACAGCGACGACGACGACCGTCTTGTCTCGGTCGTATAACAACACAGGCGCGTCCGGCAACGTAGCGGCTACGAGATTTCGGCTGCGATACGCTGCGAGCCGCTACAGTTCTTCGTCGGACAACAATCTACGTTAGCGGCTAGCGCAGACGAACGTGACGTTATATATGTCCACTAAAGATGGCTGCTGGTGGTTGTAATAGGCGAATTTGGAGTAAAATAGTAATTACGCAAACGATTTTGCATTAACGTTATGTTATACTGTACGATGACACATTTAGAGTTATTTTTCAACTGTCATCTAAAACTGATACGTTCAGAAGCCCAGATGTTGGTCTATAGCCTTAACGTAGCGTACAATTTTTACGCTACAATGTGTTCGTAGCTGTCTTGCCTTGCCGTAGCCGAGTGTCCAGTAGTGTAGCAGCAACGAGCCGCTCGCAGCCGCTACGTTACCGGACGCGCCTCACATCACATCATCTATGATCATATAGTCTTTTGTTCCAGCGTGTTCATATCATTCACGGGCACAGGATTGGTTTTAAACGCGAACATACACTGCTCAGTAACAATATAGGGCCCTCAACATAAGTCAACATAAATTTTCTGACAAAAACTTACCATGAATTTAGCGTTACGATTATTGTGACGTTGTAATTTTCAGATTTTGGAATACGGCGTACACATTCCCTCTATCTCTCCCCTCCAAGCGACGGGATGTCGTGCTGCATGCATTATGTGAACGTTTAAAATTAATGTGACAATACGCTGTGAAGATGCCTTGTGTAAAGCAGAAACTGCTGCGCTGCTGTCCGCCATTCTCTGGTTGGTAGGACCCTCTTTGTGTGTGACCACAAGTGTTTTGATTAAGCTTAAATCCATCTCTGTAGACGCATATTGTCCTGCGTGTCACTGCATCAGGAGTATAATACTCTTCACGGAAACCCGTCTCGGAGTTACAGAGCGTCACCTGCCGCACGAGATCACACTACCTGCTACTCTACGCAGGTGAATGCACCCCGTTTCAACCCCAGCCAGACAGGCCAGGCCGATATTTGATTTGCCTACTCCAGAGGGGTGGAAGGCTGAGTTGATCTGTGTGCTGGTTTGGTTATATACCAAGATTGTTCACCTGTCCTCAGATTGTCACCCATTCAAGTAGTAACCGGGCCTGGCGTAGAGCAACTTTGTTGATGAAGACCAACGCGTTAACCTGTACATCAAACCGCCATCTTGTCTTACCAGGAAGACCCACTAAGTTTACGTTGATCGAAGTGGTAGACTTATCAGTACTCTTAATCTGATCAATGAAGCGTCTCCTCAAATAATTCGGGTGCTTTTCTCTGATATTACCGTTGCGCTTGGTGGTAGGACTACTGTTTACTTGATACAGTGAATTAGACAACTCGGTATCTTCAGTCATTGAATAGGCTAATCGTTTCAAAAGTGCGGACCCATCGACAAAACTGAACTGAACCAAACTTGAATTGTCCTTTGAACTGAAATGAATTTGCGCTGAACTTCTTTGACATATTGCGTTGTCCACGGAGTTTCATAAAAAGGCACCCTTTTTCTTTCTTTCACAATTCAGTCAAATGATGATCAGTTTACACGGAAATCTTACCAGATGTAGCTAAAGAAATACTAATTCGAAATATTTGGAAAAATATGGCTGTTAGTTAAATATTTTTGCTTGTCGTGACGTAATGCTGACGTCATAGTGTGCCGCGAGTACAAACTGGTTTGTTGCACCCGGTGTGACAGACTTCCTGAATAGCTACCCTGCTTCGATGGTGAAGTTTATCTGGCTCTTTGGTGACAAACTGAAGTTTAAACATTGTAGCCACAAAAAATGCCTAAAACGATCACTTTCACACAGTTGTTGGGATAGCTTAACTTTTACACCTTCCAGCAAGACAGTGCACCAGCACACACCGCTTGCGGGATGGTTGAGTTTTTCGATCAAATGATGACTGATTTAATGCCTTCATGCTGCTTAGTGCTGATACGATGAACATTTTTCATCAGTGGACGAGATAAAGTTCACCATCGAAGCAGGGTAGCAACTGACAGCACCAGTTGAGAGAAGCAAGCTTGTACTCACGACACAATATGACGTCAGCATTACATCTCATTAGCAAAGAATATTTAGCTAACGGCCACATTTTGTTGAAATATTTTGAATTTGTATTTCTTCAGCTACATCTGGTAACAATTTCATGCAAAGTGATCACCATTCGTCTGAAAGGTAGCAAACAAATACAAATATGAGTTATAAAAGAAACAAAAAGGTTGCCTTTTTATGAAACACCGTGTAGTTCAGTTCGCTTGCATCGTGCAGTGCGTGCAACGCAACTTAACTGGCATTTTAGTTTAGTTTATTTCTGTCGCTTTGTGCACGTTTACTGCTGATTTTATGCATATGTTATGTTGCTTGTTATCTTTGCCGTTGTTATGGTATTGCACCGTGTCTCAGGAAAAAAAAGTACACCGTTTTTTATTTTACGATAACTTGTAAAATGTGGTCTGATTTCAATGATTCATTCACGCTTGCATTCAGTGATAAACTGCGGAAGTGGGAGAAACGTACGCTGCTACCTCACCATATATCTGTTGCTACACTACCTTGTGAAAATTTGTTTAAGATACGGTGTTGGGTGTGACCTAAAGACAACGTAGGAAATGAGCCCGTGGCCAATATTATTTCTGGCTTGATATTTAAATTTTGATCATGCACGTTGCAACACAATGCTGGTGCTGTAGAAGTTGTAATTATTACCTTATTACGGATTTGGACAGTGGAGTTATGTATTTAACGTTTATTGTTGTAAATAATTACTCGCACAAAAATAATAATAGTAATACTGATACTAATCTTTACTTATCATGACAGTGTTTATGTGTGGTTCACTGGTGCTGCTAATGCTGATAGGTCAATTTCATTGTACAGTTTGACCAAAACTTTGCAGCTCTTATGAGTATAATTCGTTCATTTTGATACATTTTGGACGTTGACTTTAGTTCGATGTATTAGTTATTCATGGCTTTAATGCGTGTTTGTTGAAGCCACGTATTTATTGTCCACCTAAGCGACGACAGTATTGTTTTCAGCGTCGTCGCTGTTTTCACTCCCAGCACGATGAACCGCTGCTCTTAGCTTGGTGAAATTTCTTGCTGACGTGCACCTCGACAACCTCTAGAATCTTATCGAATTTCAATGTCAAAGGTCAAGGTCGCATGGTTTTTCGTGTCTTTTTCTGTATGCCACTGCGATTTAACCTTGAGCAAGGCTTGACGATCTTGTTCGTTTTGATACTTTTTGGACGACGTTGACGCTAGTTCGATGTATTATTGATGGCTTTGACGTGTGTTGGCTAAAGCCACGTATTTTGTACAGAAATCCGCTCAGACGGTTGGTTGTATATTAGTGTTATATAGGCTAGAACGTGTATTATTGAACCGTACGTGCATTTTCGGAGTTTAGAAACATCGCTTGTCGGGATGCATTATTTCTTCGGCACAGATAATCAAATACCAGTTTTTCTTGCTCAGATACGATGTTAACTCAACCTGGCCATCCTCCGTGGGTTAGGTCAATGAGTGCTACCAGCGAAAGCAGCGACGTAAACAGACACGCTGCGCAATGCCAGGATGGCCCATGTACAGGTCTGTGGTCTCGCAGTGCAAACTGGTGTCTGGATGAGGGCTAAGGAAATAAAGATTAGCGCCGCTTGGAAAGGACTTTATGTGTTGTTTTAGAAACTCCGTTAGAACACTTTCTTCGTTATTATTAAAAATATAAGCCATGGAACTGGCAGTGCAGTTTCAGTAAGTTGTTTTCGAACAGTTAAAAACCAAAAGTATGAAGCCACGTGGTAGAAACTACAGACTGGCATACTTGATCATCCGCGACTTTGCCGTTTGCTACGTCGGTCTTTGCATGACAGCCGATTGATACAGTTCGTGTTGTTTCACATATCAGCAGAATACATAATCAGCGAACGAATTGCAATTGTTTCGGCCGCTAGTCGGTAAGATCACAGTTCAAACGTCACGGATTTATTGAACGATGTGCGTGTTTTTTTATCAATTTGCGTTTTTGAAATGTTTTTCAATCAGTAATGCGTAGTGATCGTTTTCGATTTCAACAATGTACATGAGCGCCCGCAGTCATAGTTCAGTATTGTGTTTAGGTCGTCCCCAAAATGACTTATTATGTGTTGGTATAGGGTTAGGGGATAGAGTTAGGGCTTTTACAGATAAGGGCTCCATAGTTGCCTGTTTACGTCTCAAATTTACAGTTAAGAGCTAAAGTCCTAACATACGTTAAATCTGTACTCACTCACGCCCGCAGACACAGACCGGGGCATTTAGGCCTACCGCTGTAAAATGCAAACATGACGAGCTTACATAATTGTGCTTTATGCACGAACACGCTATGCAGACTACAAAAATATTGCAGCAAAGAAGATAGCCAAGGAAGAAATGGAAACGCACTTTGGACTTTTAGTTGACTTATGCGTCATTGCATTACATAATAGAAATGTAAAATAATTAGGCCTATTAAAACTTCTTTGCTGACGACGGCTGGCTCCCGGCCGGGCACCCGCCGGCTCGTGTGTCGCTGGCTTTAACGGTGCAATTTAGATCAGTGCAAGGAAGATTTCACAATGTCACCCATAGGAAATGGCCCGCCGCGAGTCGAATAGTCACGTGACCCCAAAGGTCACGATCGTAACTATCATCTTTGAGACGCCGTATCTCCATAACGGTGCAGGACGGACGCATGATTACAGTGGATCACTTATAGTAAAGTGATGGTGACGAATCGAATGGTCACGTGACTAACGACGTTAATATTTTAGTTATAATAATAGCGAAAGATGACAATAGCATTGCTGCTGTACAATTTGAAATCAAACTTTTTGATTACAGTCTACACACTTGTACACAGCTCATTGTTTTTTATTTATACGAACACATACTGTGAGCTATCGAAATGCATTGGACAGATTCCGTGTTCGTTTGAACATTATTTTGTTAGAATCACCGGTTAGGAAATAAGAAAAAAAAGTTTTGTTCTGACTTCTGTCTCCGCCCCTTACCCTTTTTGTGGACAGTAGCATAGCGGCAGCGGGCAATTTCTCCACCAAATTTAGCCTGTCTGAAAATTTCGTTATTTTATTTCGGTAAATTTTCTTTACCATAAATGAAAAAACCGCATTTTATATGTAATTTAGGAGCAAAATTTAAATTTTGAGCACCCGTGTTTCCTCCGTCGAAAATTTGCAGCTTTCTGTTCAAAAATTGTAACTTTTTGTCTTCCCCAAACTTTTAAAATTTAAACCAACGACGCTGTTGTATGACGTATAATTCGCTGTGAGTTGTTCGTGTTGCTGCGTATGTAGGTATCGTAATGTAGTAGTAAGGTGTAATTTTTATATTGTTTGTTGTGTACAATATTGCTGTTTTTTTTCTTTCTGTGATAACACAAATAGCGTTTAATGTTCTGTTCTGTTGATTGTCATATCACGAGATAAAATATGCTAACGTGATAGTTGGAAATAATTATTCGTCACTGACATATTCCCACAATCACATTTTTTACATAAGTTTCTTGTTGCCAAGCTCTGCTTGGTGCAGTTTTTTGATTTAATAATTGCATCCATCATCAAGCCGACTCGTATTCAGAGTAGCGCTGATGACAGAGTACTTCAAGTGTGAACAGCAAATTGTTTAGTAAATGATATGCGGCTATCCCGTAATTTGTATAGTAGAGTGCGTGGGCCTGACAACCGTTCAAGGTCATCTAAGATCGTTGACTTGGCACCAATTGTAAGCGCGCATGTGATTTTGTTATGTGTTTATTGGCTAAGTCGCAAATTTTTCCTAACCCCCTCTCATTCAGCGCCTTCTTTCGGGGTGACCCCCTTCGAATTTATGAAAAAGCTTTACGGTTCCTGAAACTAGACTTTTTCAGGCAGTCGACGGTGAAGACTTGGTGATCCTAGCTTGCACCGTTTTTGACTGATCCACCCGTGTGACGGACAGACAGAATTCCGACGGCTAAGACGCGCTGAAAGCATTAGCTGCTTTCGCGCGTTAAAAGCGGTGTACTGATCGTCTCAGTACCTCCAGACTCCTGTCACTGTTTTTTCTAATAATAAAAGTTTTTGGAACCGCTTTCGAACGACGCAAGCAATACTGTGGTAAATTAGTATATTTTCTTCAACTACAATTATACAAGCTACATAAAAGTTAAACGGGAACATTTATTTTTGACGAATAACCGACCGACGCAGACACTGTGTTAAGGCAAGTATACAGATAGAGACTCAGGCCTAAAACGAACAAATAAACGTGTGTCATATGTCAATTACACATACACAACGATGATAGGCTACATTTTACATTTTACTTAACACCAATAACAGTTTGCAATAAACGATGAAAATTTTTTTCAGTTAAAACGCTTTTTGTGGAAACAAATTAGAAAAAAAAACCTCTGTAAACGTTACGTAAGAACGCATTGTTGCCATATTTGCCGCATCAACTAAATTCATCGATTTGGTTTAAGTTTTTTGGACTTTAAGCTTTTGATCAACGACTTCGTGTCATCATACATTAGTAAACTAAACCTAAATGCAAATATTTTTATATTATTTATCGCTAACATTTCAATTTTTGTACATACACTTTCTTAATTACGGTCGTTGTCACTTGTCACTGTTTGAAGTTTATGGAAAAAACGTTGACAAAAGCGACAAGACATGTTATTTGTAACATTAAAATACGTTTATAAACGCTATTACAACTCGACAGTCTGTAGTGTAAATGCTTGTAGTCGTAAATCGACATTAAGCCTCCGCAATAAAATCAAGTGAAAAAAAACTGCCTCCAATGCATGGAACATCATCACATAAACGTTAAAGCTTTGAACGAAATTTCGGCTTCGAAGAAGCGTTATCCATCTGCTTAAATTCGTGTGTTTTGTGACAGCGGAAGCACTAACGGAAATGCGAATAACTTGCACGACACATGAGACGAAATAGTTCGCTAATTGTTTTTTGAGTGCAACGTATATAATGTAGATCATTAGCTGTATATTTGGTCAAACGTGTGGAAAGAGATTATCATGCGAGCAACTGGTAAACACGCCCAGAAAGCGGCAGTTAGGAAAGAGAAGTTGAGATCTAATTAATATTTCCGTTCACAGAATGTCAGCGACAAATAACATCCGGCATTTTTGGTAACAAACAGTAAATGCCGTTAAATTTTCGTTAAAAATAATTTACAATTTTAGATTTGACCACCTGTCATTTTTGTTTTATACCTAACCTAATTTTTATCACAAAAAGTGTTACTCTATCAATAAAAAGTTCAAATTTAAGCTATGCAGATAAGCCAAAAATCACAAAAAAACGTCTATCAAAACCAAAAGTTAAAAAAAATGCTGGTAAAACAGTTCACAACTATAGGTTAAAATTGTCTCAAACATGACAGTATTTTTGGACGAGTTGACAAAATTGGACTGGCCTAAAAAAAGCTCACGAAACGAGTTACAAAATAAGAAGCTGTGCTCGAAATCAGAAGGACGGGTCGAAAGAAATTGTCAGAAATCGTCCTGTTCTTGTCATCAAAGTAAAACGATACGCATTTGATATATGTAATACAAAATAAACATTGTACAGTACAAGTAACTCGTACAAAATGCAGACAAATTGCGTTAATCAACAAACACAACAAAAATGCCACTCTAGACATAATGCAAACTGGGTTTTAAAGCTTTGTTATGCAGGTGTTAGCCTAACTCTGCTTATTTCATTATTTTCATGGTCGCACACGTACTATCTACACTATGTCTCAAAAAACATCCCCGACATTTTCGACTGTAACTTGAAAATCGATTGTCAGATTTTGACAATTTTTGGTAGAAATATTCCTGACAAAACTTGCCGTCAAAAGTTTTCCACATCACTCAACGTTTGTTTCTACACTACCTGGTGAAAACATAACCAGCAAAATATCACTTTTTTATCCAATGCGATATGATTGTCTAATCAACATAACGCGTAAAAACACATTTTGTTCACATTTGTGACACTTCGGCTGACACTTCATTTAGTTGTCCATTTTTTAACTGCCTGCAGTAAAATTGCTTGAAGTGTTGGCCCACTATGCGATCACAGGCGAGGGGACGCTTTCTCCATTCATTGACAGCAATATCGATAATGTTCTGCTCCAAACCAATCAGGCTGTGCCAGTCGCTTCTTGATTTTACAAACATTCCTAAACTTTATCTGGTAAACATACTGCTGCACGAGTCAAACCTTGTAATAGACCAGCTGTCGAGGTCCACAGATTAGGACAGATGGAATTTATCGACGTTTTTTCATTCATTTTAACACGTATTATGCTTGGTCTAATTTCCCCAAGTAGTGCAAAAGCAGACGCTGGGTGATGTGAAAACTAAAACACTTATTTAACAGCCAGTGATGTCGCAAATATTTTCGCTAAAAATTATTAAAATCTGCTAATTTCTCTTCAAGTTACGATTGATAATGTCGGGGATGTTTTTTAGGTTTTCTCTTTATTTCAACACATGTTTCGCTTGATCTGATTTCCCTAGGTAGTGCAAAAGCATACATTGTGTGAGGTGGAAAACTAAACGGTTATTTGATGGCAAGTTTTGTCGGGAATATTCGTACCAAAAATTATCAAAATCTAATAACTGGTGTTAAAGTTACAGTCAAAAATGTCGCAGATGTTTTTTTGAAACACAGTGTATACTGTAATAGCAAAAGCAATGTAAAACCACAGTAGGTAATATAAACGTATATATGTACTGTGGTAAAACTGAGCATTAAACGAACTTAACGGTTTTATTGGCAATTGACAAAGTCGCATTAACGTGACTTTTTTGTTGCAGAAAATAATTATTTTTCAGTTCGCATAAAAGTTTAAACACGCGAAAACAGCTGTAGATAGAAAACGGCAAATTGAAACTTATACCAGTCATATTTGGAAATTAAAAAAAATTACGATGCGTCAACCAAATGACCTGCAGTGAGCTCGGCGTGCTTGCCCATGTGGACGTGTAGCGGACACAAGAAATCAACAACAAGTCGAAGCAGTGAATTCTGGGATATAAGTTTCAGCAGCAGTTATCAATAACAACTATGACAGACAAGCTGTTTACTCAAGCCTACACAAAAGACTACATTATTAATGCTGCTACGCACTTGTATCATACGCTAACGACTGTATATGCTTATATCACACCACAGCATAGCCTCAGCGCTACGACAGTAGGCCTACTAGCACTACAAGCGTTCACAAACTCGCACACGATTGTATAATATATAGCAACTAGAAAGCAGTCAGAGCTCGCACACCTCCGCCAAGACAATGTTGTTCGCTAGGTGGCAGCATCATCTTCGGTTTTGCAGCGGTTTTCCTTATGCCCCATTGAAAGCAATGGTAACGAAAATTTCAAAGTGATCCACAATCCAGGATTCTTTCCGGATCACCCACAAAATTGAATCACTGGTAGCTTGTGCCATGCCCGACATACCCTCAAAATTTCAGAAAGATCTGTCCATAACTTTTTGAGTTATCTTGCTAACACACAGACAAACAGACAGACAGACAAACAAAGTCTGGCAAAAACATAACCTCCTTGGCGGAGGTAATAATAATAATAGTCAAAATTGCATATCATCATTAGCTATTGTAAACAGTTCCCGGAGCGTATGTAAATTTTTGTTTGATGGATTTAGGCACGGCATACAACAAAACATATGAAAAGTTTAATCAACGAGTAAACTAAATCTATTTTAAAGGGTACAACGGAAAAGCGGTCTAAGTCCATAATATTCGGTTTTTAAAGTAAGTCCACTTTTTCGTTGTACTATACGCATGACACTTAGTCCACTTTTTGTTTAGACTCTCCATTTGCGTTCGGCCCGGCAAACTCGCTTCCTTTTAAGTGGCGATTATTTTTTTTCTTTCTGATTAATTTGTTTTCACATACAATGGGAATGTAGATGCAAAAGACCCATAAATACTCCCTAAGAACAGTTTGCAATAAACACCAGAACAGTCAGAACAGTTGCAAAACAATCAGTAAGTAAATGACGCGACGCACGCTACTCTGTCTGTGCACGGGCTAGACAACCGTGTTCAAAAATAAAACATCAGACTGACTATATTTCATAACAATCTCTCTTACCAGCAAATCGAATAAGCTTAGCCTACTTATAAACTCATAACTCCCAGTCTTCGGTAACTATAACAAAAACTGAAACTAAAACTAAACCAAAGGTTAATAGTTTCACTATCATTACAACTAAAATATCACTGGGCTTCGGCTTCACAACCTCGCAACAAGTCGGAAAATAGCTACGAATAAATAGTAAATAAATACTTAAACTATAATATTTTATTAGAAACAACATAGGCAGTTATGAAAAACAGTCAAAGCTACTAGTAAGCCAATCAATTATACAACTACAACAAAAAATGCACTACATAACTGTTATAAGGAAAACGTCAGGCTCACTATAATAGGCTAATGTCAACGCACAGCAGTGAACAATGTTGTTTTTATGAGCATTAAAATGTTAACCTATTATTACTGTTAACACTGTAAAAGTAGCCGTAAACACAGCGCGTATGGCGAACACACAAGTAAGCAAAACTAACGTTATAACGCTTACGTAAACAACATCACAAAATGTCAAACAACTAAACAAAACCATATAAAAATTGAGTCAAAATGTGAAATTTTATTTGACATATAATACAATCGTCAAATATACTGCGCAACGAATGCAATCAATAAAACTAGGTACAGCATACCTAATAGGACAATCGTGCTTATACTACGTTGCAAATAGTTGACAAAAACAAACAAAAATGTGAATACAAAAGACACAACGCTTCAGTTTATTCATACACAACAATACGAGCGCCTACAGAAAACTTTCTGGGAGAAGAAAATTCCCTCCACCAGTATTTAACAGAAGTATACGGGTACGAACTACGAAGCAAGATGCTTGACAATTCTTACACACTATGCTTAAGTCACGATGTGTATTATGGAAGTTGACACATGGCAAACGTCTCTACGACAGCTAGTTCGGACAAAACATAAGCATAGCATATTTGTACATTTTTGGCCAGTTTCCGGGGAAACATGTCCCCAACTTGTTGTTTACTGTCACCCACGTACAAAAACTGATATCTCAAGCAGGCGGTTCGGTTACAATTCACAACTATATAACAATCATGGCAGAAAAACTGCAATAGCGCAATTAAATATAGACTGCAAGACAAATAAATAAGATTGTTTAGCTATAATAGCACAAGAGGCTTAAGCCTGTCATTACAGCTTGTGTATAGCAGAGCGAGCACGTGGCTCGTCCATAAGCTACATCCGGGCACTGCAAAAATAGTGCGCTGGGCATGCGCAGTGGCATGGCTCGTTGACTTACAATACCCAACCGGTTAAGACGCCTCGACCAATCAGGTTGCATTTCCAAGGCAAAAAATAGGCACACATCAGTCGGGGTTGAGTACAGCACATAATGAAGAGATGTCCCAACGGTTCACTGAAGAACTTGAGAATATGCATGCTTCATATTTGCTCGACGTTTGCTTGATCGTCTTAACGGGATATAACTGCCATAACTTTATCAACTTTTTCGCTTATTAACTTAGTTATTTTTACATATTTTTTCGCAGTAGAGCGACACAAGTGGCAAATGTATCTCTATATTGTCACTGACTTATTCGGTGTAAAGTGGTGTGATAGTCCTTGCGCATTACCGAACCATTGCTACGGTACCATTTTTGGCGAATAGAGACCTACTTACACCGAATGGGTATTGTAAAAACGCTCAATGATCGTCTTGTAGTTCGTCTGGCGGTAATGGTGGTGGTGGTAACGGTAGATCGACATCATCATCATCCGCTGAAGGTCCTTGGAGTTGTTCGCTGGGTGCCAAAGGTCCAACCACGTCCCGGGCTTCCAGTTCGTTGTTCTCGTCTTCATCGAAGTCGATCAGCTGTTCCTCTTCGGTGGTGTCTGCTGGAACAGGCACCTGATCTGAAGACTCCAACTGGAACTCTGCGGCGCTAGCTTCTGCGGAGGCTTCCGGGACCTCAGCTACGTCACCCATTTCCACCATTTCGAAGTCCTCCGGCGGCGTTGCTCCTTCGTCTGACACCTCGCCCGGCCCATCACACAAGCCGACGTCGACATCGACCGCCAGGACCGTACCTTTACCAGCAGCATCACCACCAGGCTGATCGTCGACGAGTTCAGCCGCTGGTACTTCTTCTGTGTCATAGTCCTCGCCCTGGTCAGCGCTTGACTGCGGCGGCTCAACGATTGGTCGGAACATCCGGGCGTCTACCACTTCCAGTTCTTCATCGTTCTCTTCTTCTTGTTCTTCGTCTTGTTCTTTGCATTCTTCTTTGTCACTTTTGTCCACCTGTAGCCTGTTGCTGTGTTTTCTCGTGTTCCTGGACTTCGTCTTTATCTACTTCTGTGTGCCCTTGTTCTTGGTGTTTCATCTTTTCATCTTGGTCTTCATTTCCGTCATGTTCTTCAACATATTTTTGTTCTTGCTCTTTTGGCTTTCTTACTTCGTCTTGTTCTTCGTCTTCCTCCAGTATAAAGCCGCTAGGTGAAGCGCCGATGTTGATGGCAATCTTTCGCTTGTCGTGAGCTGGCTGATCGCTCACCGGCGACAGGTCGTCGCCCCTAAACGCTCGCTGGTTGGATGGAGACAGTCTCTCTGGCGGTGACTCGACCATAAACTGTGGGCTGGAAGAACCTGTCCCGGTGATGTCCATCAACAGTCGTGCAGAACCCACTTCTGGTTCAGAGCTTTCTTTACCCTCGCTCAGCTCTACCGCAACACAGAGAACGAGACTTTAATTAAAAACTTTACACTGATGGAGAGTAAGAGACGTTTCGTTTGGGCTATTTTCAAAAATCGACACTTTTGTTCGAATGAGAATATTTATTCAAAGAGAAAGCCCCTTTCTTTATTTTTTTCGGTTACGTCATCTCACTGTATATTGTTAGAGCTAATAACCATATAGCTACTGCACATAAAAATCAACTCAGCCTTCCATCAAAGGACCATCATTCCGAGTTAGGTAAACCAAGTAGGCCCTATGCCTACCGGGGCGCGTTCTCACGTGTGTGGCCTGTGAGGTGACAACTAACACTGTGTGATCCCCTATGGCAGGTGACGCTTTTTCACTCAGTTATAGGTTTTTTACTCCTACTTTTAGAAAACTCTAAAACCGTGACGCAAAATGGACAACAAAATATCAATTAACAATAAATTCAATGAAATTCTGACCGACCATATCGCATGTCCTCAGATTCAGTGGAGACGATCAAATTGTCATCGGCTGTCGGACTTGTAGGACTCCAGTACGGATCCTTTAGACTAACTTCTGGCTTCCACTCTTCTGTTAAACACACAAACATATATAACAGTGAGTAAATGAGAAACCGAACGAGTAGCATAACTAGCAGAACTGCTGTTTCGAGGCTAAATCTTGTTTGACTTATTACTACCGACTGGGACAACGTTTCCAGACCGGAAATTTTCGTGACGTCCTCGAAATGGATCACAATAAGAATTTCTGGAAGAGCCAGCAACCTTTAAAAAGCATATAGGCCTACAGATACTCAATACTACTATTGTGCTACCGCCCTAATCGGCCGCATTACACGTCTTGCCCGACTGTTCATCTGTACATCTGTCTGTCTGTCCTTTACGCATTTTAAGTCAAAAACGAAAAGGCGCATAAATACCAGTATCAGCGTCAACGTTTTACGGCAAAGGCGCAAACGGCATGCCACATTTCACTTTTGAAGGCGAAAGATTAGGGTTAAAATGTGTCCGAGCTAGAATTGCGTCACTCTAATATGGCCGCACACCTGGTTGTTATAACGACAGCAATGATAAACAGCACACACTCGTGTGTACTATTGGCTACCTATGGGTGTCTTGTCGGGCGACTGCAGTTGGTCAATGTCAGACGAAGGACGGCCAGAAACTTCAGAGACCGTTACGTCCACTGCATCCGTTGGCACTGCTACGCCTTCGAGTTCTGACTCTTCAGCGCCGCCAACGACACGCTGCTCTTCGGCGTCTGTGATATCATCGCGCATAATTACAATAAACGTTACAATTTAAACACCGCTTTTTATAGAAAAAAGTAAAAACCAAAAAAAAATAGTGCCGTTAAAAATTAAAGGCACATACAAAAATTTCATGAAGCAGGAGTTCCGATATTCAAACAAACTGTGGTTATTTGATCGCACGCGTTAACGTGATTTAAAACAAGATAATGTTCACACGAACACGGAGTCTGTCCAAAGCATTTCGATAGTTTACAGTATATGTCCGTATAAATATAATCAGTGAGCTGTTTAGACTGGTAGAAAAAATCACAGTTTAATTTCAAATTGAACAGCAGCAATGATCCCTTCATCCTTCTCTATTATTTTAACTAAACAATAGACACCGTCAGTCACGAGACCATTCGATTCACTATAAATGGTCTATCGTCACCATGCGGAAATATGGCGCCTCAAAGACAATGAGGTAATGACCTTTTAAGGTCACGTGACGTCATCGGTCACGTGACCATTTGACTCCCGGGGGTCGAGTTCGTGGTCCATAGTGACCACGATAGTTTACAGTATACAGGGTGGCCCAAAAAAACGGGGCCACTCTGTTATATAGCTTCTAACTTCAGAAATACTGCTTAGATCTACACGATTTTTTGC
>Ga0209367_1000725_pt1 | contig 35906 bp, 23 predicted proteins | sample WorMetLIZISLAND2_FD_187412 | JGI IMG/M metagenome (GOLD analysis project Ga0209367, IMG submission 187412) | Marine gutless worms symbiont microbial communities from Max Planck institute for Marine Microbiology, Germany - Olavius geniculatus... ... | reverse complement strand
GCAGTAGTGCCTTGTGACGTCATTGTTACGTCATATTGTGTTTATTTACTTTGTTTACCAGTAATAATTTTTAAAATAAATCGTTTGATATGGGCAGAATAAACACCGATATTAGCAGTAGTGTTTGTTTTGCTAGGTAATGTGGTCACACAATAAAGGTGCGGTGGGCGAAGGAACTTTACGTTTACGCGCCATAAATTTCTGCTTGTAAAAGTGAAAGAATGGTTAAAATCGGTGCTGAATTACCGAAGTTATCCCAAAAATAAAACTGGGGGTCCGTTTTTTGGACCACCTTGTACACTGATGATCCCCCAGGTGGCGGCACCGATCATATATATGCTGTCGTCGTCAGATGAGCATTGCTCAAATTATTTGTTTTATGTAATTTGACGGAAAAACAACGCATTCACGTCTTTAAATATTTTAGCCTACCTTACACATTATGCATCTTAAAGGATTGAAATTCCGTTCGTAGCAACGTCACGTCGCTCGAACGCGATTGCATTTACCTTACCTTACCTTACTTCCGGTGCGAACAGGCTCTTACACCTGCCCAGCGCTCAGGTCGTATCAGTTCGGCCCAATGCGCGTCCCCGAATGTAACTACAAGGTTACAGGTATAGCGGCTATAAAGCCGTAGACGGCTGTAAAGCCGAAACCAGCACAAAAGCACGGGTAACGTGTAGCAATCTGCTCTCACGGTTTGGTCAGCTCTTAGCTCCTCACCTCCACATTTTAGAAATCTTTCGGGTCATCGGTGCAAAGCCCCACCACCACGACAAGGTGGCTGACCACGATGGGGACGCGATTGCATTTAAGTTACCCAATTTTTCACATAACGCTGCAGAGATTGCAGTCGACAATAAGCGTACTACTATGGTACGTTACGCTGAATTTGTGAAAACTGAAAAGTATAAATCATAGGCGCGTCTAGTAACTTAGCCGCTGCAAGCGACTGGCAGCTGCTATGCTACTTCCAGCCAATCGTGTAGCATAGCAGCTGCCAGCCGCTCGCAGCGGCTAAGTTACCTAGATGCGCCTTACCATTCCACTATGGTTCATGATGTCACCTCACTAAATCAATGAGCGATCAATGAGCTAAATATAGAATCAGAAAGTAAATATTATATGACGTCATCGTGGAATTCCATCCAGGTGTGTGTTTTCGAACTGTCGAAACTTGGGAGAATCGACTAGCGAAGCACGTGGCGAATTTTTTTGGCACTTTACGAGCGATATCTTTGAGTTTTTGAGACTACTGACAGTCGATCTTTTTGTCTGTACGCTGCAGTCTTATGTACAAGGTTAGATTCGTTTTTGATTCACTTATCTTGGTACCTGTTTACTTGTGGGCGTGTCAGCGAACTGAAAGCTCAGCGTGCGAAACTCACAGGGGTCTATTAGTGAAATGCATAATCCTGGAATAATATCTGCGGCTTAATGTCATTATTTATCTCTCTTGGCAACGACGGAAATGGTTTTCACAGGGGCTGGTAGGAGAGGTTTGGAGTGTTGGAACCCACAGTGAAAATGTGTATTTTAAGTGACTTACAACGTAGCCTAGCATCTATATGCCATGTCCAGCACCATAGCATCAGCAGCAGAAATAATGTAACCCACAGCTAGTGCCATTATGACTTTGGTGCTAATGTTTGGATGACTAATATTGGTGAGATCGATCACAAACCTTGTAGATAGACTTTACCTTACTTTACCTCCAAGGTGGGCAAGCTGTTACATCTGACCAGTGCTGAGGCCATATCAGTTTGGCCCAATGTGCATCCCCAAATGTGACTAAAAGTTACAGTAAATGACTTTGAAGCCAAAAAAAATTATTTTTAGTTCTGGCCGGACTGGCGTCACATTTTATTTTCAGTCCGGGTCGAGGCGCTTCATAAATAGCGCTGTTGATTGTAGATACTGTCTAAGTCTAGTGCCGCTGACTGATAATAAAAGTTGCCATCAGTCCGAGCCCGGACTGAAAATAAAATGTCTCGTCAGTCCAGCCCAGACTGAAAATAACGTCCACTTTTTGAAGCCGTGGACGGCATTGAAGCCATAGATAAATGGCTGTGAAGCTGTAAAGCTGTAATCTGCATTAAAGATAAAGACTGGTACATTGGCACTGGCAGTGAGTAACACATCTGCTCAAAAGAGAGCTGGTCTGCATATGGTTGACTCTACTACTATGGATTATAAAATTTTTTTAAATCTTCAGGACACTAAGCCCCACCAGGCCACCACTGCAACAAGCCGGCAGACCATGGTGTGGGTCAGAGATAGACATTCGTCTCTATTTGATTAGCACAACAGTAACAGTTTGACATGCATCTGGACATTTTTGCACTATGCAGTCAGCATAGTCACTCACAGCCACTGGTCAGGAATCCCGATTTTATTGAAAGTTTCACCACATACTCTGGAAAAAGAAAGACCATTTGTGTGGAAAGCCTGCAAGTATCGTGGAATTTGACAGCTCTCAACGAGATGAACAAAAGTCAGGGCTGTCAAGTTATCATACCACCACTGTGGGTGATAATCCCCTCCATCCCTTTCTTTTCTTTTTTCTTCTTTGCCACTCTCTTCTCTCTTTTTTCTTTCTTCTCTTTTTTCATCCCTCTCCTTTTTTTGTTTTTTTCTTTCTTTCTGTTTTTCTCCCCCTTTTTTATTAGAAGTAAGACCCATTAAATCCAAGTAGGGGTCCAAGGGAGTGCTGTGACTGTGAGCTCTCACAGTAGGATATAAGGCAGAGCCAATGATGGGTGTCCCTCATCTTGGTTCTGATTTGTCGTGCACTAAATTTGGTCAGTTGATTCTCAGGAAAGTAATTACCGGTAACACTGTTGGCATCAGATGGCATATTTTAAGGCTAAGATGCACCAAATTTGATGCATTTTAGCCTTAAAATATGCCATCTGATGCCAACAGTGTTAACTGTTATCCTGAGAATTAACTGACCAAATTTAGTGTACGTTAAACAATAAAGACAAATTGGGAAACGTTCATCGTCAGCAGGTGATAATTGACTTTGCACGGGTGAGCGGGTGATGAGGTTAAATTGCAGTAGCTTGAAGAATAAAATTCTTGTCAGGAAAAATTTTTTGAAGTTGCAATGTCAGAAACAGTGCCGTGATATGTCAGGGAAAAACAGGAAATTTCGCAGTGCAGAAATGTTACTACTGACCATATTGTGCCAGTGCTATAGCAGTTATACTAGCTAGTGGTTCAGCGTCGGGTGGACTTTAAGATGGCAGCCCTGGTCTGCTTGTAACTGTTTAGCATGGCTCCAGCTTACCTGGCCGCCGGCTGCCAGCTGGTCTCTGACAAAGGTCGTCGTCAGCTGCATTCTGCCAACTCAAGGACATGTGTCATCAGTCCAACCTGCAGCAGCAGCTATGGGGACAGATGTTTTGCTACTGCAGCTCCTAGGCTGTGGAACAACCTTCCAGCTCATCTGAGACAAACTGACATTAACTTTGAACAGTTTAAATGGCGGCTAAAGACATTCTAGTTCAGTTGTTTTATATTGTGGCTAACTGCTAGAAGATTTTTACTTACTTATTCATTAGTGTATGCTGGTGTGTCAGTTACTGTTGCTGAGCAGTAAATGGCACATGTGAAGAAAAGTTACTTTGAGGAGGTTCGAGCAAGATGTTTGTCATCAGGCACATTTTATGAAGACCCAGCGTTCCCTGCCACTGCCAAGTCTGTCTACTTCAGCAAGACCACTAGTTCTATAAAGTGGCGTCGACCAACGGTGGGCTGCATGGCTTTGTTGCATCGTCTGCTACTAATAGTAGTAGCAGCAGCAGCAGCACCAGTTAAAATTTCTTAAGAATGGCTGCTACAATAATCTTTGAGTTAACTTTTTATAGTAGTGAAATATTTTGTTCAAACAATTCAGTGACAGCAGTTGTTGATACTAAAAGACGCTCGTGAGAGTGCATATGTTTGCCAAGTGAATTTTTTTTTAACAATAGGGCCTAGTAGTTTGAACATATTTTATGAATTTGTTAATTGGAATAATCAATTAAAATTATTTTTTTCTAACATTAATAGCAATAATTATAGCATTCTGGCAACATGCATTACTGCTGGTGATGTCGCAGACAATGCACAATCTCCTGGTGATGTAGTGACGTCATTGCTATTGTGATGCTGACGCTGTATTGTGAGTCACTATGATGTGTACTCACGGACAGACACACAGACTAAAGCAAAAACTTAATCTCCACTGTTCAGCATGTTCACTTTCGGTGGATATAATAAAAAAGAAAAAACCACATAGTAAAAACCATAGTAAAAACCACACAATTAGTAACTTTTGTGAAACAGCACATGCATGATAAAATTGAAACAGTAAGACGTGATACAGTCTGTGAAGTTTTTTTTCTATAGTTCAGTTGATATTGTAAAGTTTAAACTGTTCCTTTTTATTGTTGACAGGAACTAGTGAGAGATCCTAAGTTTATTGATGAAGGTGCCTCACGCTTTGATCTCGATCAAGGAGCTCTTGGTTTGTTCTTGTTTTCATTTTCTGCTTTTATTTGCTATTACTGTCATTTTCTTTGCCACATGATGGGAGCCAATGGTCATGTTTTTCCTCTGTTTGCTTGTCTATCTAGAATAAAACTAGCATTTGTGACAGCTTTGCTATAAGAATGGGCGAACAGAAAATTTCCCACTGAACTGAACCGCAGTTTGGTTGCTAAGCAACTGACTGTCAACTGTAGTGTGTTGCTAGGCAACTGGTAATTAGTTGCTAGGCAGCAGACTGTTGTTGCATATCTGTTGTCTAGGTGACTGTTGGTTCGTAGCTGCTGCTGCATTGCTGGCATGTCGTCCTCAGCTGTTTAATGTCGTTGTTCCTGCTGATCAGCAGTTTGACAAAGAATATGCAGGTGCTACAAACATTTCCACGTTTTTGGTTTGCAGTCTATACTTGTAGTACTGCCACTGTGTTGTGTGGCAGCTTGGTGTAGTGGTTAGGGTTAGTAGTGACTGGCAGTTGTTGTAGTTGTAGTTGTTGTGTCTGATCAGTGAAGCTAAATTGTTATGTTTAGTACTTGGATAGGTGACAGCTGAATCATTGAGGTATGTAACCAGCCACCCATGTCAACTCGGCCTGGCCGTCGTTCCATGGGTAAGTGCAATGAGTACTGGCAAAACTGGGGCATAAACAGTTATGCAGCCCAATGCACTGTGGTCTTGCAGTGTGAACTGGTGTTTGGCTACAGAATTTTACAGAGATCAGCTTTGCCACATGAGTCTTCTGGCTTGGGAAGGACTTTGTGTTTTGTACACTGTGTACATTGTGGTGGGCACTTATGTTCAGGAGTGTTTCGTTTCAATTTCTGGTGCTTTGGTGAGTGGAAGGAAGTTATCGTTGATGATCGGCTGCCAACATACAAGACACAGCAGAATGTTCGACATTTGCTGTTTTGCAGCAACAGACAGAACCCAAATGAGTTCTGGCCTGCCTTGCTCGAGAAGGCTTACGCCAAGTTAGTAGTTGTTGTAGTTGCTGTTGTTGTTGTTGTCATTGTAGTTATTGTAGAAGTAATGGTACAAGACTCTGCAGAATCTTTGTCGTCTCTTGTTTTGCAGCAGCAGACAGAATCCGAATGAGTTTTGGCCTGCTTTGCTTGAGAAGGTTTATGCTAAGTTAGTGCCAGTAGTCGTTGTAGTTGTCAGTGTAATTGTAGCTATTGTAGTCATAACGGTAAGCCAGATGGCTTCTGTTGTAAGCACGAGGTGTCTTGTTGGCTTGCTGTTGTTTTAACACCATAGCTACTGTTTTAACGCCAAAGCTACTGTTGAAACAAAGTTGCTGCCAAATATTTTTTGATGTTTTATAATCCGCACTTTTCATTTGTTGGTATCATCCAGCCATTCACTGTTTGCTTTCCCTCATCTGTTTTTTTTTGTAGAAGTAGCAGTATGTCTTTACCGAACTTTTTGTCATGAATTCTACGCACAGTGCCCAGGAATTAAATGCACTAAAAGTAAATATAGAAATATCAGTAAAGTTTCTTTTCTGACTACTACTTTCATAATGTTTTCTCTCTGCCTTGGCACTTTGGCACACTGTACAGATGCAGTTTTATGTCTGATTTTTTCTGTTAGGTTGTTTGGTTCTTATGAGGCTCTGGAAGGCGGAATGACAAACGATGCGTTGGTTGATTTCACTGGAGGCATCAGTTACCGTGTCGACCTTATGTGCAAACATGAACTACCACAAGACCTGTTTACACGACTGCAGACTCAAGACAGGATGAGCACCCTTATGAGCTGCTCTATCAACGTATGTTTATTGATTTTTGTAGTAGTTGTAGTTGTTATAGTTGTAGTTCTTGTAGTATGGTAGTAGCAAAAGTAAATGCAAAAGTAAACATGACAAGTAAAGTGAAGTAATTTGCGTAGTTTGTTAACGGTAATAAGCCTCGAACGTGCTCAGTATGATAATAGATTGAGAAGTGTTTGAGGTAGCATAATTTGGTCATTTGAGATTTTTTAGTTTCTTCTTCTTGAGACTTGTTGCCTTTCTGTTGATCTTAGAGGTTGGTGTCTTGTTTACATCCCTGTTATTGTATGTGCATTCTCGTCATTGTTTGTTGAAATTTTGAGCAACTAAATGAATATGTATATGTGTGAATATATGTGTGTTATGTGACTTCTTAGCAACAAAATGAATGTTTGAATGCAGGCGACACGGCAGACGATGGAGACACGTCTGTCGAATGGACTTGTGATAGGACATGCTTACAGCATCACCCGAGTACTGGAGGTACGCTTTATTGTTATGTCATTGCATTGTATTCAGCCTACAACCACTGAAGAAGGGTGACGGCCACTCCACCATAGCTAAGCTCCACTATAGCTACATTCTGCTAACTGTAGTGGGCATGGGATAAAACAATTCACTTAAAACTCAGTGATATAATGTGCTGATGTAATAATTGGGATATAGGGTTAGGGTTAGGTTAGCTACAGGATTTGAGTCCACTATTCCAAAGGTCCACTACATATTCTGAAAGTCCATTATTCCCACTAACCCTAACTCCAATTCTAACCCTAACCCTAACTGACTCTAACACTAGCCATAAACCTAAACCTAACACTAGCATTGTAGTGCGTATCTGCACAATGGACTTTTGGAATAGCGGACCTTCCGAATAGTGGGCCGGTATTAGTACATTGGGCCTTAATTGTAGCAAACTCTAACTGAAGAAGGCAAAGGTTATATGATGGGGTCTGGCATTTGTCTGTTTATCTGTTTGTTGACTGAATAATTCAAGAAGTTATGAACGAATTTTGACGAAATTTTGCAGACGGGTTGCACGTGGCACATAGAGGAATCACTTGGATTTATTTCCTGACAATTCAGAGTCTTTATGGATTTTTGATTGCAAACAATCCAGGATTTTTTACTGTAGCTTTGAGATCTAATGCTGCGTTCATTTGCCAAGGCATAGGCTTGTTGTGGTCATAGATCACAGTGCGCGATGAACTGTTTCAACTGATTCGACTGAGGAACCCTTGGGGCCAGAAGGAATGGAAAGGCTCATGGAGTGACCGGTAAATAGCAGCAGTAGTTGTAGTAGTAGCACTTTTATTGATTTTAGTATTACAGCCAAACTTGCTTCATTGGATGTGCAATAAAATACATTAAAATTTAGTGAAGCACAAATGACGTGTCAAAACCTAACACAAAGTTGCATCAGTGGCACTTTTGCACTGATTTCTAGTTGGTGTTTTTATCCTTTAATGTGATTAATTTTTGCAATTTTAGTTTGGTTTTGTTTCTATGCTTGATTTATTGGCTGATCAGTGGCTTGGTGGTCCATGGTTGGTTGCGTCAGCCGATCGGTCAGTTTACAACTACTGTATCAGTTGCCAATAGTCCACAGTCTACAGTCACTTTTGATCAATCAGGCCATTGATATCTCCATTGATTGATTAACTAAAGTGGCACATTGTTTTGTTTCTGCTTAAGTTGTAGTTATTGTTACTACAGTACTACTACAACAGTTGCAGTAGTAAGTAAAGTAATGTGTAAATTTATACAGCGCATACTCAAAAAGATCTCTAATGCGCTGAATACATTTTGTCATCAATATTTTGCAGTATGTCTTTAGCCGACGTTTGAAAGTATCGAGACTCAGTTCTGGGTCACGAAGACTGTCTGAAAGCGAATTCCAAGTCGACGTGCCCGCCACAGGAAAGCGCCGACGACTGAAACTGCTCAGTCGATAGCGCGGTACGACCAATTTCCGCTGAGTGGCAGAACACAGATGTTGACTAGTAGTTGTAGTAGTTGCTGTTACTACTACAGGTTGGCAGATTGACTGAATATTGACAGCAGACGATAGAGCTCAGCAGAAGCTAGGAATTATCTGTGAAGACATCCACTGTTGCAATTACAACAATTGTAGTGGTAGTTGTAGTAGTAGTTGTTGTTACTACTACAGGTCAACCGAGTGGTTGAACATTGACGGCAAAGCTCGGCAGAAGCTGGGAATTATCTGTGAAGAAGATGGAGAGTTCTGGTCAGTTAATTTTTTTATCGCTTTGTCGGTTGTTGTCTAATTAGCAAACAGAGCATGAACTGACACTTTGCCGGCATTTCAGCAAGCTGTGAACGAATTCTGACAAAATTCAACAGAAGGGTGGAGTAGACAGTGGTGCGTGGACCAATGTTAACTGATGGTTGTCTTGTGTCTATCCGGTGTTAGGATGTTATTTGAAGATTGGCTTGCAAGCTTGCAGACGGAGAGACAAACAGAAATATAGCTGGACTTGAAAACAGACAGACAGATACCGGTATATGGACACAAAGACAGAGAGACAGATGGACCGACAGTCTTTATGTTGATTAATATTTTAATGTATGTATTTAGCGGAGATTGTTATCTGACTGTTGTGCATTGTTAGGATGTCGTTTGAAGATTGGGTTGCGAACTTTCACATGCTGCAGTTATGTCACCTGCCACCAAAACAGCATCTGCCCGTCTGTATTCTACACTGTAACTGTAGCCTATTACTTAATTTGTATTCATAATTAGCTAACCAATTTTTGTGGCTTTAATTTGAATGTGTATGTGTGTACGTACAAAAATTTGAATAGTGTAAGTACTATTAGTATGCGATCAGTCAACCAACCATTGCCAATCACGCAAAGAAACAAGGAGTTGTGAAAACAACAAATTAACTGATTGTCAACAGACCAGCCATCCAGCCCCCCAACCATGCAACCAACCAGTCAATCTATCAATCAGTCAGCTAGTAGGTGCACGTGAGACTGCATATCTCCACCAAGTGAATTTTTTTACGAAATAGTGATTTAAATGCATTTTTGTGAATTTGTTAGTTAAAATAATTAACTAAAATTTTTTCTGTTATAATGCTAATAGCTAGGGCCCACAGTTTTCTGTGGGTCGCAGAATTTTGAGCCGAGCCGCGAAATTTTCCCTTTACCCTGGAATTTTGATATTTCGGCAGAATTTCATAAAATTTTGCAGAAATTAGAAATTTATCGGCGATTAGTACGATTTTTGACTTGATGACGTATTTTTGTCACGGAAAAAATCAAACTGACCTGCCAAAAGCTATGGGCCATACTGATAGCTGTCACAATATGGCACAATCGCAAATAAACGCAATGCAACTTGACAGATTGCATTTTTAAAGCGAAAAAGATGGGTAATTTCTCTATACGTTGCTAGCATAACTCAGCACAATGTCACTATGCCAGCCGGTTCTTTAGAAACTAAAAAGTTTTTAAACAGGTTAGAGCTCAGTTTACTCACAATGGAAGGCCACAGTGAGCCGCGGAATTTGTATGATTTTGCCACGGTAAGCTGCGGAATTTTGCAAACTGGCCCAAGGAATTTGGCAAAATTTTCCACGGAAAAATTTGGGCCCTACTAATAGCTATAACGATAGCACTTTCACAATAGGCGTTAATGCTAGTGATGTCAGAAACAATGCACGATCTGCTGGTGACTACTATTATGACGTCACGTCACTGCGAACACATGCCAGAACAACAGAAAATCTGATGAATGCATTGTCTCTTCCATTCCCTACGTTCACGTGACAGAGCAATGACTGTAGTCCATAGCAAAGGGACATTCGATTTGGTACAGTGGCTCATGTAGAGGTCGACCGAAACCGCATTTTTCAGTTTCGGCCAAAACCAAAATTGGGGCCATCTACGTGCACCGAAGCCAAAGCCGAAAGTGAGCGACCAGATTCGACCAAAACCGAAAACCGAAACTGAAGCTATAGGTGTCTCAGTCATTTGTCATATAAACAGAAGTAAAAATACTGAAGCACATGAAAGTGTGAAAATACTGACAAATTATTTAATTACATAACTCACAGTCACATGGCCTACGAAGTCCAAACAACATTTTGAGCAACATTCACATAGTAAGCGTTTGCACTGACTGTACTAACGTCCATTATCCATCAAATCCAAACAAACTGATGTTGTACGCTAATAATAGTATAGTTTTCTGCGTTTTTGCAGTGAAGGCTGCTGCGCCTATCGACGTACTTGTAACTGTCCAGCTGACGTTGACTGTTGTTCACTTTGCCATTGACTGGGAGCTGAGAGAATGCGACGTGGAAGCCTGAATAGCCTAGATTGCATCTGGGAAACTGAGCAGTCATTAGTGAATGCTATACTCCCTGACAAGCCAGGCACGCTTGTCTCTACCAGGTCAGCCTCAGCAGCAGCAACAATCGACCGAGCTACACGACACTGCACTAGGCTATCTATCCAGGTTTCCTTGCTTGAGACTAGATGCACAGATGTCAGCAGAACAACTGCCGCATGCAGACTCTGCGCTGCTGGCAGCGTGGACCGGCGTTAATGAGTACAAGATGACTGAAAAAATGGCAGGCAGCAGTAGGTCACTTTCGGTTTCGGTGTCGAATCTACTCATAGTTTCGGACGAAACCAAAATTCATTAAAGTGCGTTCCACCGAAACCAGACCGAAAGTGGCTTTATTTTGAGATTCGGTGCCAAAACCAAAACCATAACCGAAATTCGGTCGACCTGTAGGCTCATGGCTTCTTGGCATCAGTATTCAATACTACTAGTCGTAGCAGTTAGTAGTAACAGTAGTAGTAGTCCTGGTGGTACTTGTTGTTGTTGTCATTTTTAGCCAACCGTACTTTGGTAATGATCAAGCTGTTGTCATGGTTGTCGTCCATCTGTCTGTCCGTCAGTTTGTCACGGATGTACTGACTACTGTGGCTAAACGGTGCAAGGCAGGGCCCAGGTTGCTATTGATCACTAATAGGAAGTTGCATACTGGCTTTCAAATTACATATAAATCATCGACCTTGGATAACCTTGATGGTCACTGACAACCAGTATGGTTGGCTTTCCTAGCGACAGCTGGGCTTCTTGTTGCAACAGTAGTGCGGTAGTAGTAGTAGTAGTTTTACTAGTGGTTGTCATTGTTGCTGAAGGGACATTCGGACTGGTACGAGCTGTCGTTCAGTGGATCGTGGCTGTCTGGTATCAACGCCGGTGCAAGCAGCAGGTCCTACAGCTCAGGTGCACAACAGTTCTGTAGTATAACCAGTTGACCAATTGACTCACTGACCAGTTGACTAACCGATTGACCGATTAATTATGTGACCAACTGAGCAATTGACTGACCAGCTGACCTTTTGACCAGCCCAGAGATTAACTGACTGACGACAACTGATAGATCGACCATGCAGTTGACTAAGTGACCAACCAAGTGATTGACAGACCGATTCACGGAGTGATGCCACTGCCATGGCTGTTGCTGTTTTCGTTGAATGTGATTCTGCTGTCAGTATCGTGCACACTGTGACTACAACGCCTGTAGTTGTTGTTGCATACAGATGAGTACTGGTCCAACTCTCAGTATTGTGTACATGTTCGTCTGCCGAAGCGTTCAGTATTTACCCGCAAGTCGGCTGAGAATGACAACAAATGTGTCATGGTTGTCTCGTTACTGCAGAAGAATGCTCGACGCAATCGAACCCTCTACCAAGTACAGAGCGCTGAGATAGCCATGACCTTTGACCTGTATAAGGTAGGACCATTGTATAAATGTTGGAAAATTAAATCATGCTTTACGGGCTTGCATGATGGCACAAGGTGTATATTTTGAACACCAAAGTCCCAATGATGTTAATTGTGCAATAAGCAGCAATGATTTGGACTTTTTAAAGTATTTGTTTTGTTATAATATTTTTGCTCATGTAAGTTACATGACAAAATGCAGTGACCAGTTGTAAATCTTTACTTGTCATTTAGAGTTGCAGTTGTAGTGATGTTTTTTGTTTTTATAATTTTGTGGTATTTTTATTTTACAAGGTAATGTAGCAGACAGCAACATATTTGGAGTGTGGTGGGACTTTTTACTTTCGTTATTTAACGTTTTTTGTACAATATGTCAGTTAAAGAATTTTGAAAATGGGTCAGTATTTTTAATGTTATGGCAAAAATAGCTCGGCAGTCCAAATTTATTGGACTCAGATGTAGTGTGTATGTGTTCCCAGTATCAATACTATCCCACAGGGATGGCCAGGCTGAGTTGAGCTTGGTATTTATGTGTGAAATCTCTGTGAAGCTGAAAGATGGCCGACAAGCTTACAACTTGAATGCCTCTCATTTCAGCGAATCTGCGCTACAGTTAGCTCGACGTGGCTCCCAGTACCAGTATTATCGCGAACTGTCCGACCAGTTCATCGTTGAGCCTGGCATATATGTCATCATACCTTCGACCTACAGTCCCAGGGACCAGGCAGACTACCTGCTCAGGGTCTACACAGAGGCCTCAGCCAGTGGCAGGTGAGTGTATTTTATTGGCCGCCAGGTGGCTTGGTAGTGTAACGGTTAGAATGTTGGACTTGTGATTGCAAGGTTGTTGGTTTGACTCCAGGTTGTATCACTGGCCTATCTACCTGGCGTATGGGTTATGGCATAGCACGTTCACCTGTGTCAGGTGGCAGGTAACACTGTGTTATTCCACATGGCAGGTAAGTAAGTAAGTAAGTGATTACCAATTTATATAGTGCCGAAATCTCACAAGAGAATCAGGAGAATCCGGGCGTATTAGAGAGGGGCGATAGGGGGCAAGATAAGCAGACTGAAAATAATATTAAGTCTTAAGATGACGTCTGAAGGAGGTGAATGTTTGAGCTTGATGAATGTGGAAAGAGATAGAATTATATAATTGTGGTGCGGAAACTCGAAATGCATGTTAGTGGGAACCAAAAGACAAGTTATGACACTGAACGTCAAGTAGATGGCTGGAAGATGAGCATTTTAACCTTGTAGATTTTTGATAATGTAAGAGATCAGCAAGGTAAGGCGGCTTTTTAGCGGTATTTATAGCTTTATAAGTAGAAGAAGCAAGCTTGAACTTGATTCGCTATTCGATAGGAAGCCAATGAAGCTGTTTCAGAAGACCGGTGGGTTCTTAGACATGACGCAAGTGTGGTTATATGTTTCTCTGTCAATGCTAAACTATCATGGCAAACTCACCACACTTGCATTATGTGTCTTATGTTTGCCGTGATAGTTTAGCGTTGACAGAGAGACATATAAATGTGTGTCATGACGAGTACGAGCTCATGCGTACAGACTGTGTAATGTTCCGTAGCTCTGAGATGGTTTTCTATGAAGAGTTATTCTATTTAACCATTCAACCATTAAAGACTCAGATCCCAGACTTTAATCTAGTTGGCACAGCAAACTGGCATTTGAGATGCTGTAATGGACAACTCAGCCCCAGGACACGTCCTGACATTCCACGGCAAGTGCAGAGAGCAGTTTGTCAATTGTGGCTCAACAGATTAACCTCCACAGCTTCATATTAAGCCTTCATTGGACAGATACCATCTCCAGTATGTCCCCATTGTGGAAACAGAGAAAAAACAGCTGAAAATCTGTTTCTTTTTTGCCTAAAGTGGTCAGTAGAACGGCAACAGTAGGCCTGCTTCGGTGACTCCATCAACATATCAGATGTGTTCCAGGATGGTGAAGCCTGGTGGAATTCCTCATCTCTGCGGGGTCTTCAGGGCATCTGCCCCCCCCCTCATATAGGCAGCGCCTGACGGGCTCGCTACGCCAACAACAACAACAGAGCTCATAATTTATGGGTGATGAAGATTCATGCAAATTAGGCAAAGAATACATTTTAAGTGCATAGATGTGCAAGTTTTACGCTTTTTTGGACGAAATTGTGAATTTTTGTGACATACCAAGCACCTTTAAACTACCAATAATACTCACTAAGTTATCAGTGCTCAAAAATAGTCAAGTTTTGTAGTCTATTCTCTATTCTCTGTGTGTACGGAATGTTGCAGCACTAAATACTGACCTAAGTAGCGTTTCCACTACAACTGCACTGTGCTTTGCGATAGATATCGACGTTTTCGTATCTATTGCAATGCGCAGCACAGCGCGCTAAAGCATGTCATACACTTTAACTTGTTGGCTATCTATGACTATAATTGCTTACAACATAACGCACAGCCATAGTGACAAGTAAAGCCCTGCTATTGCAAAAGGGGAACGCGCAACAGCTGCGGTGCACCGTCGTACACCGTAGATCCGTAGACTTCATCTGTAGCTTTTGGCTACAGTTTCAAAGAAAGCGCAGTAAAACAAAATCATTCACCAGAGGCCTCCAGAAGATCCGCGGCTAGTGTCTATAGTGTTTTACTCGTCACCAGAGGGCGAAACCTATCGCTCAGCCAACGTTTTATTGGCTGGATATCGCAAATTTTGCCTACCCCCTCTCATTTAGCGCTCTTGTTCAGGGTAACCCCCTTTGAATTTATGGAAAAGCTTTATGGTTCCTGAAACTAGAGTCTTCCGGGCAGCCAACGGTAAAGATTTGGTGATCCTAGCTTGCACCGTTTTTGACTGATCCACCCGCGTGACAGACGGATGGACAGACAGATGAACAGACGGAGAGAATTGCGATGGCTAAGACGCGCTACAGCAGTAGCTGCTGTTGCGCGTAAAAAATGCTACTTAACTCACTTAATAAGCCTTCACTGTGGTTTGCTTGCAGTGAAATGGACTCGGTGACTGAGCCAGTGAAGTCCATTGACATTGCTCTGCATGCCGCCAGCCTGCAAGACCAGTTTGATCAGTACGCTGGTACTGACCACGCTGTTGACTACCGCGATCTACAGCTGATACTGAACCATGCCTTCTCACATGGTATGACCAGTGTTAGTCATCGGCCTTGATTTTTACATAATTGTGTGTGCATATATTGTGGCTAAACCTTATGTACGTTGCAACCAACCATAGATCTGCCATCGACTAGCACTATGACACATAGTAATACTGTACTGACAGGGATTATGTTTAAATACACCAGAAATTGAAATCATACAATATCCAAATTTGCACCATTTCTTCATGCTGTATGTTCCAAATTGAATACAAAATTTTGTGACAAACGGACCACGTTTGACAAAGTTATAGTAAAAATACTAAAAAATATCAACATACGGTTTAGCCACAATATATGCACACACAAAAAAAGTATAAATTATACAGTAACTAAATTTGTAACATTTATTCACGTTGTCTGTGACACTATGTATACAAAATTTTGTAATAAACGGACCTTGTTTGACAAAGTTATAGTAAAAGTACTAATAATGGTGATGGACCCAAGTTCGCGGGTGCATTTTTGTCGATGATATATTTTGAATATATAAAAAAATAAAATGTGTGTGTGTAATTTGGCCAGTTAAAAAGAAAGAAATTGAAAGCTGATGTTTTGATGTATAATGCTGGCTAGAGATGATAGTTTTGATATTGTATTTAGAGTTGGGCAGAGATCACAGTTTTGATCTCGAGACATGCCGCAGTCTGATCTCGATGCTGGACGTATCCTTAATGTGTATTTCTGTACTTTGTAATTTTGTACTTTGGTCATAATTAATAGTCAATAAATGCAGTATATTTGAAAAGTCAGAACAGCCATAAAGCACAAGGTTAATTTTAATAGAATATTTATTTGTACTGTGTACTGTGTACTCTGTGCCATGTACTTTTTTTACTTCGTTTTTTGTGATCTTGTACTTTGCAGTTTGCACTTTGTACTCTGTACTGTTGTACTTTGCAATTTGTTTTAATGTTGTAAGTTATATTTGGTACTTTGTATTCTGCACCTTGTCTTTTCCTTTTACATGTTTTCTATACTTTGTACTGTGCTAACTTTCTAATCACATTCTCTTCTTTTTCTGCTCTTTGTCATCACATATGTAGTACAGAGTCGTGATCATGGTAGCAGTGATTACTGTTGTCATTAACAACAGTTACCAGGACGACAGGTCTGGAGTGCTTGAAATTAATGAACTGCAGAAGCTATGGGCGGAGCTTGTGACGTGGAAAGGTCTCTTCCATCAGTTTGATAAAGACGATTCTGGCTTTGTTGACATTTCCGAGCTGAAGCAAGTCTTTCACTCCATCGGTCAGTGCTGATGCGTTTATTGTGATATTGTGATTTTCAAATGCCTCAGAATTATGGCCTGGGCCTTGGCCTTGAGTATTTGGCCTCGGTCATGGCACTTTGGTCTTGTTAAACACCATAAAAATTCTAGCTTACAGTGTCTTTGTCACTTCTGTAGTTCTATCTTTGACCTTTGTCTTGGCCTCGGCCTTGCACGTTTGTTCTCAGTCTCGATCTTGGCTTTACAGTTTTGGCCTTGGCCTCGTTTTCAGTCTTAGGATTTTGGCCTCGTTTAACATTACCTGGTTCCATATCTGTAATGTGATGTGATGTGATGTGATGTGACGTAACGTAACCACATTACGTGCAGGTTACAAGTTGAGTCGTTTGGTCCTGAAAGCGATCGCTCGACGATATGGTGGCAAAGATGGCAAATTAGCATTCAACGAATTTGCGCTTGCACTAACCAAGATTGTTTCACTTGTTGGTATGTCAGATCAATTTTTTTGAGCAGCTTGGTGTATATCATCGGTTGAGTAGCAAAATTGCATAAATGCACTCAAGTACCATCTGCAGTTTTTTATGCCATAGTTTACAGATGTGTGTGTAGAATCTACTGGCTAAAGTGATACTTGAAACAGTGGCTGAGCAGTGGCGGATCCAGAGTTTGGAATAGGGGGGCGGAAGGGTAGTGGGTGGGGTCTGGGGCCCCAGAAGTTTTGAAAATTTTATCCAAAAATGGTGCATTTTGGTGCAAAATTTTCCCTTGTTTTAAGATGCATTCGGTCAATAGGGGGGCGGCCACCTCCTCCCTTGAATCCGCCACTGTGGCTGAGTTGTATCCATTCAAAGTTATGCATATTTCTTTTTCATGACTTAATTTCCACTGCTACTGTCTTGTATGGCATTTGTGGCAGCACTATTGCTTTGGAAGCAGTACACCGACTGGCAGTTCTTGTTGTCACATGGCAGTATGCTGTGCATTTGTGAAGTTTAAAATGGCGCAAACTGCTATGCACCAGATCCGTTTTTCAAGCTCAGAGTGCACCAAAACTTGTCTTTGTCTGCTGCGGGAGCTTACAGCCTTCCCCTATTCTGCTGGGAAATTGGATGCTCTCTTTTATTCCCCTTATTTTATTGCTTAATTGCATCGTAATTTACAGTACTGCCACTTCTTTGTCTACAGATAAACACTGCTAGTTTTGTTTGTCATTGTTGTGTGCAACTGTAGACAAGTTTCCGCACTTGAGCAGCAGAGGTCAAAATGGCAAAGCACAACTGTCATTAGATGAAGTATGTCGTTTGAATTGTTTGTTTCTGTAGTTTTTCTTCGGTGTTTCTCATTTTCTATTACATTACATTATGGTTACATTTTTTTAATGTGGCCTAAGTGTAAACTGCAAAGACCATGTAAATAACACAGTAAGTCGCGACAAACTATGTATAGCTGTCTGGAAACGATGACAATGGATCACATGTGACAATGTCTGCTGGCAAACTGTTCCCACAGATGATCACCAGCAATAGCAAAGCTTCGGTTTTCAACAGTTGCACCAACAGTGGCGTGCTAATGGCTTCAGCCCTTTGTCATGTATTTTAATAATCATAATAATTCATAAAAGGCGTCTGTGCAAGCTATGCTGTTTTTATTCTGCCCGTCTCTTTTTCTCTCTGTTTGTTTGTTAATTTCATTACTTTGCATTTGCTGCTAATAAAGCATTGTTATTATTTTGTATGAGTACATTGCCTTAACGTGTCTCAGTTTCCTCAATGTCGCCTGTGCTGTCTTACTTGTTTACAGCAACTGAAAAGTCATATAAATAAATAAATATTGTCTATGTAAATAAGTAAGTAAGCATGTTCATTAATTAATTCCTGAATAAATAAGCCTATACTTATTTTCGACAGTTTACTTCAGTACACTTAGGCGTACATTTATCTGCACAACATCAAGAGTGTCGACCATGTAAGTGTCTCTTTAAATTTTGGTTCAGTTTTGGACCCTATAATGAGTTGCCAGTTCAGTATAGACGACTTGTGATCTTGTAGCCTGTTTTACAGCAGACGTAATAAATATTAATGTAGATGCAAATATAGGGCCTATATTAATTACACTCACACGTCGGATTAGTGATGTGCTGTTTGTTAATATTGTTACTATTCGTTTGTTTGCCTTGCATGTATGTGTGCACAGTTGCTGGAGGTCGTTATGCACTTCTAACCAAGCTTTAATCTGTGATCAGTGATCTTTCAGTCGATCAGTCTGTCAATCCACTGATCCATCTGTCAATGGAAATTTCAACCCCGGAGTTCTGTTGACAAACCCAGGTTTCAGGGCTGGTGAACGTCAAAGCTGGATTTTGGGGTTGAGGTTCGGACGAACCGGCTGCATTATGCATAACTGAGAATCAACATTTTTGTAGACCATGAGCTGAGAATTACAATGTGAATCAAAGCGCCAACGGCACAGAGGGAAGTCAGCAAGTGGGTGCACGGTCCTGGACCGCTGGCGTCCACTTCTCTGCAGGGGAAACGTCTTGGGAGTGTGTACTGAGCAGTGCCCTTATTCAGAATTTTTATTTTTTGGATTTCAAAATGGCGTATTTTGGTATATTCTGTGACGTGCAAAGTGCACAACTTGCTTCAAAACGTTTTTATGGTATATAAAAACACAAGCCCAAAACCCGCATTTGAAGGTGCCCTAAACCTAGGTTTCACGGCTGGCCAAACGTCTGGATTTCCCCTACAGCTGTGGTTTGGCAAAAATCTGTTTTCAATTCCTATTATTCAATCAGCTGATCGATCAGTCATACAATCAGTCACATTACCGGTAATCAGAAGCCCATGAAACAGTGAGACAGAGCATGACAAATACAAAGAGAGTAAGAAACTTAAGTTTGTGTATGGGACAAAGAAGAAGCTGTTTGTAGTGTTAGGCTATCACTTTTTAATGCTGTCGGTAGAATATATCTTGCTACTGTACCTTTTGTTGTCTTTACTGTTTATCTTCATATGAACTGTGGCATTTGTTGGTCTGATGTTTCGTGTCACACTGATCATCGTTGTATTGCTAACAGACTGTTCTCAGCGTTTAGGGGTGAATATTCCGATAGCAAATGTGCCAGCATAATAGCATGCACTGTTTGTGTCAAGTCCGTTCACATTGGTTTTTATAATATTCTCAGGAACTTGACTATGGTACGATCATTCATTCAAAAGAAATGTGAACTTGGCTTTTGTGTAACTGTTTTCGTTGATGTGAGGGGCGTCTAAGCCTATGGAGGAATGTCGCACGTTGCATCGTTGGAAATGTTGTGGGCAGCTAAAATCTGGGATCAGGAAAAAAATTTGCTTGAAGCTTTCAAAACTGTGGCCCCCTGCATCAATGTCTAATATTTATAAAAGTGTAAGCAGCAAAATGAAAAAATGTTATGTGAAGACAAGGAAACTGAGATCAAAGCCCTATTTGCTGTTGTTTGCCAAGGAATATAAGACTGTTGACATGAATCAATAAGCCTATCTTGACTTTTTTGTATCTAAATTGTGAAATGTATTTAAACCATGATTAGAAAATAAGAAGAGAGGGGAAAGAAAAAGAAGAAACAACTGAAAAAGTGGAGGATAAAAAGGTTGGCAGGGGGATAGACGCCCCGTAGATGTATCTTGACAATAAATATTTTTTTATATTCTTTGTATCTTTATTATGTGGCTGTTTTTATTTCATACCCCCCCCGTCTCTCATTTCCTTCATCTAGGTATTTTTTATACAAATAATATACATGTATATATAAGTATTGCACAATATTTTGTGTTAGGCCCCATACTTGACTATTTTGCGTGTTTTCTCTTGACTGTAATTTTTAGCGCATATACTCTTGCTAAATGTCATGCGTGTATAACTGTATATATAATTATTGAGTTTTTAACATATTTTCAGTCGATGCGCCGCGCGGCCGCTGTTCACATTGTGCATCGTATATGCTTTTTTATCATTGTACAGTTTGTACTGGGATTCTGAGTGAGTTATGACGCGTGAACATCTGCACTAGGCCTAAAATAAAACAAAATCTGTTAAAATAAGTAGATAAAATAAATAAAGCAAATAATACAACTACAGCGGTCGCCGTCGAATCTGTTTACTCATCAGGCCTATCGCAGAGCCAAACGCGGCAACACAATCCACAAACTTGCACAGAACTCACATTTTGTCGCAGGGGTTTTGTTTTCGCGTCATCTGAAAACAGTGAAAAGGTTCAGAGGCGACGGGCATATGTGACTTACTAGGCCTATTGGCTCTGATGATGATCAATAGCAACCTTGGCCCCAACTCTCACCGTTTCTGATTTATGACGACTTATGTTGAAAACGCAAATTTTCCCTACTTCACCTCTGTTCAACCCCAATTTTGATTCTGTTCCCCAGCTAGTGCCAGGATTGCTGAATTTGTGCATGCGAAAAATTGAGATATTGCGCTAATTAAGCTTAATCGTGTAATAAAATACCAGGTAGTCCAAACTATATGATCAGCATCCTACATCACCGACGCACCAGACGTGTGTACAGACTGATAGGCAATTAGGCATTATACCCTGTCAATTGCAGGGCTCGAAAATTGGTCCGAAAAAACGTATATTTGTAGGTTATTAAGAAACAAAAAAACAACAACAAACGAAAATTGGACCCTTGAGGTTTTAAACGTTTTTTTAAACCTAAAAAAAGTACGTTTTTTTCGGACCAAAACACGTACATTTTTTAGATTTTTAAAAAGATGTAAAAGCCTCAAAAGTCAAATTTTTAGGGTTTTTAGGTTTTGTTTGTTGTGAAATGTATTACATATTTTACATATATTTTACATACATTTACACATTTATACATTTTACATATATTACTCATATTATATTTCATTTTTTTAAATCGTGTTTTTTGATTATTTTATTTTGCTATAATTTATAGAAAACAATGTGGTCATGTGACGGACAAGTTGTAGGGAGGGCCTATAAAATATTTTCCTGCATCGTAATTTTGTGTAGCCTGACCCTATACCGTGATCATGGGACACTAAACAGTAGACCTATCTGTGACAGTAGCCAAATCGACGGACTATACTGGATTCTTGGCAGGCTCGTCATGTGAAGAGCCGGGTGACCCGGGTCCGAAGCACTATGAGGGAAAGAAACCTCATCTTGGGCCTTCCCCTGGCTACCTTTGGAGGTCTGAGGGGCATCGGACTGCGAGTGGACTCGAGCCGCCCGCTTCTTCCTAGTTTTCATAATGTGATGGGGACAGAACTTTAATTTTCGTAGTTAATTTCCAGGCCGGGCCTGCAATAGACCCTCGCCCGCTGTCGAAAAGAACTGGCTGAAGTCTGCCAAAGACCGCAATGGCGGGCGTCAGCGTCAGCTGCGCTATGAACGAGCCCTGGCTGAGATACAGCCGTAGAGCAGTATATGTGACTTTGTGATTAGGCTCAAGTAATAGTGCAATGTAAGAGACAGATGTCACAAATGTGGTGCTGTATCGTACAGTTTTTTTTATCGTTTGAAGTGAACCTTATCGGTATTATGATTGTTGATTTTCATATTTTCGTCATGTGTTTGTATCATGATGTTGATTTAAGCAGATAAAGCATCCATTTGCTGGACTTTGGTCATAGTTAGTAGATATCTTCTAATCATGATTTTGGCTGACCGAAAGCTCATGGCTTTGGCACAAACTTATCTATGGCCTATCCAACAGTACTGTCGCCGACCTGTTCTCCCAAAATAGGGGTCCCAACCCGAAAAAACATAGGCATTGAACTGATCCCTCATTCACAGTTGCTGGCCTTCAGACACCGGCATACATTCAGCTTTCCTTGGCGACAGCTGGGCTTCTTGTCACTTGCTTGCAACTGTCTGACAGAATAGGCTAGGTGACGCCAACTGTTCATTGTGTTCACTCATGTCTCGTCTCGGTTCTTGCAGTTGGTCGTCACACTGCACACTGTGGAGTGAAAACAGCTGCACAAGATCTCCAATGATATACTTGCTGCTCCATCTCGCATCCAGGCCTAGTCACAGTCGGAAACACTGGGAATACATTCGCTTGCCAGACATTTGTCCTGCAAAGTACAAAACAAAACATTCGTCCCTCACTCTCAACGCAATTTTATGCAACGCACGCACCGATGAGTTCACGTTCGTGGCAACAATACATGCAACTTTTTGTAACAGTGAACTTTTTCCTTTAGTTCAACTGTCAATACGGTCTCGCTTAGGGCCTACTATCACAATAATAATATAACATTATTTTCCCACAAAAGTTCGCTTCATGCCTTAAAGCACTGGCAGCGACACTGGCCATTAAAACTTAAGCTTATGATTCTGCGGAACCAACCATCTCCATTTCAGCATTTTGGCCTGTGCCTGTGTTTCTGTTTATTTTAGGCACTGTCATTCTCGCAGTCGTATTTTAAGCTTTCGGAATTTCGTCGCATTCATCACAATAAACTGAGTGACCAGCTTGCAAGTCATACAGTTACTATCAAGAACCCTGACAACGCTTTGTCGTGAATTCACCACCGAGATGAATTTGCCAATTTCCTTAAATTGGGGAAATTTGCAAATTCAGCTATCTGGCCCAGTCTGACAAATTTCTGTTACAAATTTTTTCAGCAATCATATCACAAATTATACCTAGGCTACCGCCTTCCAAAATTGCCATTTACAATGACATTGCAAATTTTGGGAATAGGCTAAATTTTATAAAAACAGAGTGTGCCTATCAGCAACATATTCGTACTAAAAACTAGAAATTTGGAGCAGAGCCCAACGTGAGTCCGCCCGGCGCCGTAAGTCCGATTGGGGAAAAAATTAGGAGGTTGAAATTCCCCTCTTAGCAAAGTCACGTGGATCAAACTCAAATGTAGCATACGCAGAACACTTGTTGTCGACCTCGGGTGAGTCACCAGTTTTTTGGTTCAACGCAGTATAATTGCGGTTAATAACACCGTTTTCTGCTTGTTGATATTTCTATGTGTTCCAGAGATATTTGCGGTCAAATTCGAAAGTTGTAAATCACGTTGAATTTTTGACGTTTTTGCCCTCCCAAATTCTAAAGGGACGGTGCCACCCCCCAAAAAATGTTGTACCCGTTTTATCACTCCCACTTAGCGACAGGTCAAGTGGCAGAGTTTCGTGGGGCTAATCCCTCTCCCCCAAAGGCGTGCATTTAGTGAATTTTAAGCCAATTTTTGCCCCATCGTAAAAAATTTTAAGCGGGACCCGCGTCTCCAGTGGGGGTGCGCTAGTGCGTATAAAAATTTGGCGGCGCAGCACCTTCTAGGGAGCCGAAATATGGTCTTCCAAAAAGTTGATCTCAGTGGCCTCTAGACCCTCGTAGTTTGTAGACCAAAGTTCACGAAACTTTTTTGCCAAACGCGGGAGGAATCGCTGTAGGTCAGGTTCTTGTCCAATTTCGAATACCTTCATCCATTCTGAATATTCGCCATCAAAGTTTGAAGTCGTCTGAAATCACACCAAATTTTGCATGTTTTTGGCCCCTAAAATTTTTTGGGAGGGCCTTCCGAAATTTTAGACCCAGTTTTCAAAATTCAGGCTAGTAGGCTACTGTGACCACGGTGCAAAAGTTCGCGCCGATCAGCCGGCGGAGCTCGGAGATTCCGTGGCAAAAAAATAATAAATAAACTGCAGTAAAACATAAGTCTGCTCCGAGTTTCAGGGCGAACTAAATATGCAGATTATAATACCTTCATACACGTCCATTTCTTGTAACGAGTATTGTAGTCAGCAAACTCCTTACACCATCGAATGTATTCTGTCAGCCAAATGCTTCGGACATCTTCTCCGTACTGGCAATCTACATCAAAAGAAAAATTGCCATGCACGCTTTTTCACATTATTTCTATACTCCTTATTAGCACTTTTGTGATCTTTTCACTGCTTAGTTCTACTCACGTAATGCAATTCCCAAACCACGAGGCGCGCTGATCTCTTCCAATGAGCCCTGAGCCAGACACCAGCTTGCATTGTGAGACCACGGATACGGAGCTAGTGCATCGCGCGGTGTGCCTGCTCATGACCGATGATGACCCAGCTTCGGCGCTTTTGCGGGTACGTCTACCCATGGAGGGATGGCCAGGCCGAGTTGACCTGGGTGCATGGTCTGGTGATGTACCAAGACGGTTCACTTGTCCGCAGACAGTAACCCATTCACATACTTACTAACCGGGGCCGGCGTATAAAGAGCAACCAAGTTGATCGAAACCAACGTGTTACCGTTACACCATGCCACTACACAACTGCATCAAGTTTGACCTATTTCCTTAATTCTTTTGCCGACATAGACTACTCTGCTGTAGGCCTAAATTTGCAATAATCGTGTGATCACTGGAGATGGAGTCTGACCAGACATGGTGACGTGGTGTTCAACCGGCACTGCAGGCTGTGATGACGAGGTGTATGCAGGTGAACCTAGAGTGCAGTAGAAACTGCCGCTGTGCTGCGACGAATTCACTCGCAAGATCACCAAGCCGCCGTCAGACGACACCACGTAATTGTCGTCAGTAAGTACATCCACAGGCCGCCAGCTGCTCGCCGTGTCGCCACTGTGTTTTGAGAACATCCAAGTGACGTCATCGCCCGCGGCACGAGGATCCCGACAGTCGGAAGTACAGTTGAGATGCACTGCCATGCCGGGTACAACGGCTTTATGAACGTAGCGCCGTCCTGCGTTATAATCAATCAATCTTTATTAAGCACAAATTTAAAAATAAAAACACACACGCAATGGAACAGAATTATAAGAAGCCGAAAAGTATACAAAATTACGTAAAAGTAGGTCTACTAGCTAGGTGAAAATGTTGAAAACTACAAACCGAGCAAATCAACATAACACCAGAAATTAAGTCCTTCTCAACTCGCGAATGCTGGTATGTGCCTCGGATATACGTGACACCTGGTATCAAGACGTTTCGCCACTATGACGTTTCGCCCCCAGGACGTTTCCTCTGTAATTCGTGACGCATTGCTGGCAGTTACTCGATCTAATTAAAATACGACACTTTCATTGGCTACAGTCGAAACAAGTCACAAACTGCATCACGCCACCACTCTCAGTTTTCGATGCAAAAAGTACTCGATGCAAAAAGGAAAATGGTCAAAGCTAGCCTGTGAAGGTTAGAACAGCCATGACCATGACTACACTGACTAGGTAGGCTATACAGAGACAACACATGATGGCAAGCAGCATTACCTGACGTGGTTTGTTCACGAACTGTCCGCTGACCATTCTAAGTGTCAGACGGCATTGCAATAACACGATTTTGTTAAATACAATGCAGATGTCATGCAATATGGTATTCGAAGACGAAAATGATTTTGTAACAAGTCTTACTTTGACAGAGAGACGGGCACTTTTGCAATGCGTCAGTAGCATTCACGGCTGCAGAACCGCTGCAATACAAAACATCTGTCAACAAGAAAGCCCAGATGTCGCTAAGAAAGACGCACTACAGCCTACAGGCCTACAGTTCCTGTTGCAGTACTATCCTTGAAGGTCATCCAAGGTTGATGATTTTCATTTCATCTGAAAGGGCGTACTAGTGATTGATAGTAGGCTAACTTTGGCCCTGTCTCTCACTATTTCCGAGATATGGCCATTTTTACGCACATTTTTTCTATCCTCTTCATTCAACCGCAAAAACTTGAAAATGTTCCTCTTGCACTGCAGTCTGCATCCTCGAAATTTTGTACGCAGAGAGTCTCGACACAGGGCTAATTGTTCGTGCAAAAAGTTTTCCACTACAACTTAACGCTTACTTAGCCACAGAACATCCGTTACATACAGATGACAGACACATCGTGCCGTAAACGCCCACAGCGTAGCTGTAGCCGTCAAAACAAGAAATTTGAGCTAATGCTCACGAGACGCGCGAAAGCCTATAGCAGTTCCTGTTCGCAAACTGTCAGTTTATCTCCAGCCATTTCGTCGCAGTTCATTCTTAGAGTGCAGCCGAAGATCGCAAAAATCAATTAAAAAACCCGAAGTTCAGGGTCTTTTAAAGTTGTCGATGTTGATATACGACCGAAAAGCTCGTCACTAGTGCTTATTGTGATGGGCAGCATGCCGATGCCTATCTGCAGCCGTTTTGACGAAAGACTGGCATACAATGGTAAAGTAACAACTTTTATGGGGGTACTGCTCTTTGATGCCCTCGTGCGCAGGTTTCCTTGAACCTAAGAAATCGAGACTTGCACCGTCGAAATCTACGTTCAATGCTGAAAATTTCATACGCAGCTTCTCCATGTCTATCTCAATAATTGATTTCGGCGCAATTCGCTCTTGAAATGTGTCTCACAGCCCGAAATCTCAAAAAAATCCATAAAAACCCCTATTTTGGCGTTCAAGGTCATTCAAAGTCATTGAATTGAGCGCCAATCGAGAGCCAGAATTGCGATGGCTAAGACGCGCTTAAAGCAGTAGCTGCTTTCGCGCGTTATTAGTCCTCGATGTATTTACCATACAGTAGACTCACTAAACAGGCCAGCGGCCTGTATTTGATGAATGTAGCCTACTAGGCTACCCCCGGTCAGCTTTAGAACAAAGTCAGAAAACAACCTTCATTTGCGACCTTAGAGGATGTGATGGCCGATTACCGGATTAGTGTTTTGGATAAGCGAGATGGGCGGGCTAATAATTTCTGTTGCGCAGCACGAGACTGTGCATTATAATATGACAGTCAAAATCAGAACGTTTGCAGTCTGCACATTACTGTAGACACTGCATCAATCAAAAGCGCGAAATCACCGGGTGTTCTTAGAGTCGACGCGTTGACACGTGGCTGAACCGACGTCCCAGAAACAGTACGGGTCGGCGTCGCAATGCGTACAGTAGCGGTAGCTAGCACACTGTTCAGCATCTAACTGAACTACGGCAAAGTCGCTCGTCAGATACAACCATTTCCTCTAACAGCGCACAAACAAATTATATGATTATTCATGGAAAACTGTGACATCGCGATTATTAGCTTACAGCATCACCAAACTGCCGTTTAAAATTAAAAAAAAAACTACTCGTCATTTTAGTGATTATTATTGTAACTAGTAACACATATTGGCCAAGTGCCGACGCATTATGCGGCCGTCCACTTGACCTTTTATCCTTTGAGCTGTTGGCACACCGGTTATTCCTGTTCACCACAATTTTGGTTTCTGTGTGCATCTTCGTTTTCAAGTTAAGAGCCAGTAAGAAACGAACGGACAGACCAGACGGACGAGCAGGACACGGAATGCGGCCAATTAGCATAATAACTAAAGTGGTATGGGCGTACGTGGCCTACTTATGAACGAAAGATAACAAAATCACAAAAGAGTTTCTCAATGGAAGTCATAATGAATCAAAAATTCAAGAAGACCATCGAAAAGATACGTAGATGTAAGCCTACTGTCTTCGAACTTTCTAAGTTTGGGAAAACATCAGGAAAACCAAGACGGCGAGACAATGAATGACACTGAGTGACACCGCACATTATAATTTTACGGCGAATAAGGATTGTCAGTACCTGTTTAACGGTGTGAAACTGCATATTCCACACGCTGACAGGGGCGTCATTGTGGTTGAAACTCGAGAAAGGTTTCCACACTGACACAGTGCGATGAGCGTAATGTCCGCTGGCGTCCGTGAAGATTAGAACTCTGTGCAGCTCAGCATGGTCTGCATCCACACATTTGTAGCATGGCTATGCCTGCTATGCCTTCATTATTTTCCACATCCTATACTTTCAGCCTTCAGGTCCCTCTTAACCATTTGAATGAGACGATAGAATCAAGCATTAAAAATATCTATTATTTTCGTCAAGTTAGGTCAAACGATTTGACTATCGAGCTTACAAAGAGACGCGCATGTCGTGCGTGATCAAACGATCAAAGCATTTTCAACAACAAAGCCTAGCTGTCGCTAGGGAGGACGCGCTACAGCCTATACTGTTCCAGTTGCACTAAACCTTCAAGGTCATCCAAGGTCGATGATTTTTATTTCATCTGAAGGGGCGTATGCCACTTCCTATTAGTGATTAATAGTAACCTTGGCCGTATCTCTCACCGTTTCTGAGATATGGCCAGTTGTGCGTTAAAAACTCACATTTTTCCTATCCCCGCCATTTAAACCGCAATTTGAAAATTTTCGCCTTGAATTAAATGGCTGAAATTTTGCATGCCTGAGTTTCACATACATAGGTAATATTCGTGTGAAAAGTTTTCCCCTATGGCCTAAAGCTTAGCCACAATACATCCGTTTATACAGACAGACGGACAACACATCGTGCCAAAGACGCCTTACAACATAGTTGTAGAGCGTCAAAAATCACGTCATAAAGCACTATCTGAATTTGTTATTACACTACACACACCCTAACCTTTCCGGTAGAGGTTTAAAATTGTACTGGATACAGCAAAGTCGACGGCAAGCCGGCTGAACGAGAAATTCTTGGAGAAGAAAGCCGGCTGATTGTTGTGTGATTTGACGACATCAAACATGAGCTGATGCGACTTGATAAACGACAGCGTACTCGTGACGAACGCCTTTGAGCTTCCTACACACTGAATACATAAACGTCAGTGAAGAATAACGAGCACTTTTTACTACTGCAGACTATTACTAACTACTACACAATCAGCCAAAAATGGAGCCGCTTTGCTTTACTGTTTGTAACTTTAGAATTATTGGTCAGATCGGCACCAAATTTGGGAAAATTAACGTTCCTTCATTCTTAACATTAAAACATAGGCCTAACTTTTTGAATCACTTTTGAAAAACAAAGTGGCTTTTGTTCCCTGATCCCCTGTCGTAGGTTCCCCTCATGCTCTCCTTCTCCACTTACCTTTTTATTTTCCCTTTATTTTTCTTTTTCTGTCCCTTTCCTAGGGCCTTTCCTTAAATTCCGACGAACTGCCGTAAGCCGTCGGTTTCAGGACTTTCTGGGCCTGCAAAAAAGCTTAGTTATGTACGATCCTGTTTGACGTTTTTTATTATTCCTCTGTGTAGGTGATTTAGATACGCGTAAGACTAGGTATTTAATTATACCGACTCTCCCTAAACGGCTGAAACACCTTCCTCGACTTCACGAGTGCTACGCTGTGGGTTTCCAGATTTTAGCCGGTGGGGAGGTGGCTCGCTGTCTTCATTTCCAAGGACTCACTTCAGCTCTCAGCCTTCGGCCTCGATTTTTGGCCCTTCGGCTTCGGGCCTCAGTCCGCCACTCTCGAACTCCAATTTCTGGCTTCGTCTACGAAGTTACGAACAGAATTCAAAGAAGAAGTGAAATTTATAGGCCTACTTGTCCAGGTCGCGGTGTGGGCACGTCACGTTCGTTGACTGGTAGCCAGGCGGACTCGAGCCGCGCCTGTGCGACCCAAGCTCCGCTGTCCAACACGCTATCAATGCTTGCCAGTGAGTAGCCGCAGACCGCTGAACCTCTGTCTTCATTACTGTGCCACACACACACACACGCACCCCCGGGTTCAACGAGAAGTGATGGACGAATGCGAGCTAAAGAGCGAAGGTGTTGCTGGCACGCATTTAAGTGGCCGTCCGCCTAGTTGCCGAGGGTCGTATAGGCGCCCACACGAGTCATTTTCTGGAGGTTTTAATGCCCGATGACTTTTGACGTTTGACCTTTTTCCTCTTAAAGTGAAAGATGGCAGCTGGTCACGTTTATAATGTTTCATTAAAGCTGCGGAAATTAACGATTAATCACGCGATGATTGACAAAATATTTATCGATCATTGGTATTTAATACTTAATCAATGAATGTTGTTAACGCCTATTAAAATAACGTGAATTGTTTGGCCTGCCAGTTCTAGACTGTGTCCCAAAAAAGCATCCCCGACATTTTCGACTATAACTTGAAAACCCATTAATAGACTTTGATAATGTCGGGGATGTTTTTTGAGACACGGTGTAGTTTATAATAAGTCGACGTCGTGTTACTAACTTGGTAGCTACGACTCTGCGTTTTCCCGACAACATTTAAAAACATCGTCTCACTGATCAGTTTTGAGTCACTGACATCTTAATCACTTTTCTGAATTGAAAGAACGAAACTGCTACCTGTTCGCCAAGAACAGTGCATAGAAGAGTTTAAGCGACGCGTTGTACTGAACGTCATCTGCCGGGCAGAAACAAACACAGCAAAACATCGCAACAAGCACTGTGTAACTGGGTGATCAGACGGATAAACTATTCACAAACGAAGACGCAACATGGCAAGGTCTACCTGCCCCATGGTCGTATTACGTGGGATGGGGTCCGATCTCCAAGAACTGGAGTTCTGCGGCCATTTATGACTTTGATCCTATAAGATTAAGCACACTACAGATACATCCGATCGATGGCGTACTTTATATTTCTTGACCAGCTGCGTCACTGAAAGCGCCAGCGAACAACTGGACGCGCGGTGCAGCCGGCAGACATACCACCGTCCGATCAGCCACGCACACTATACTGATTACTATCCATCCGCTGGTGGTATATGTTGTGCTATGTTAAAGGTTGTATAGGAGCATACACGATGTCACATGATTGTAATAGCACACATGCACTTGCAGCCCCAAGAGCAGAAATTTAATTAGGCCTACATGCTAATTATTCTAATACAACTGTGTGCTATACTAGAGTAGACGCCTGCAATGTAAGCTTAGCGATGACGTAGACTACAGTTGAGTGTACGTACGGATTTCGTTGAAATGAACGGGAACACTGGTAGAAGACGCATGGCGAGCACAGACGAGCCTCGTTTTAATGAACGACGTGAATCGATACTGCATGTTCAAACCGGAGCCACCTTCATCATTCTTCACACAACGACGACAACAATATCACAACTCGTACGTCATGTGCGCGTGTGTCATTCAAAACACGGTCTGGAGCGGGATTAGTAAGTGTGACACGAACATATACAATTCAGACAGTTGTTTAACTCTAATTATTCCGCAGTCGTCGACAGTCGCTAGTGTAGGCCTAAAACGCCTACATTGTCGTTCGCTTGTGACTGACGCTTGAGTGCAGTGCACCGGCGGAGTTATCAACACGTTATACCACTGCAGACATAGTGGTAGAGATAGGCAGTACGAAGGTGACGGTGGACGGTTGAGTTGGTAGCCTACGTCAAAGGCACGATCACAGAAACAGACGTGTACAAGCCAAAGATGTTACTTTGTCCTTGTACCTTCATCATATGATCATCGACCCAATCGGCGTAAAAGACAAGTAAAGTTTTCCAGAAAGCGTAGTAGCCAAGCCTTCAAAGTTGCTTGCAGAGCCCGTATGCATGACGCAGTATTTAAGTGCTATTCTCGGGACTAAATCCGAGTTTCGACGGAATATGCCTATCGGGTGCACAGCGTTGTCCTATAGCTAGTTCCGGCAATGAAATGTCTATCCATCTAACTGTCTGTCCCACTCTTACACCCAACTCCAGAACGAGATTATGTCTTATGCAACTAATTACTATAGTTGTGAGGTCAAAAAGACAAAGACAATACCTTGCAGACGCGTGCGACTCGCGAGTAGTAAGTCTTGTCACAGAGTGGCGTCGACTCAAGCGCTAACTCGCGGAAGAAGACGTAGATGTATTGGTCGATGTCAAACATCGCTACGACATAAGCCGGCTCCATCGCTGTATACAAAAGACACAATACTGTTCGCTGATACCTAGACAGTTTATTAGCCGAACATTACAGGCTGAACGGTAGTTCAAGCCATGTGTTAACGGCGCCTTTTCTTTCCTATGGAAAAGCCAAAAATTCGACCCCCACAGAATCAAAACCCCTGATCTGATTGAGATAAAATTTGGCACGGTGGATTATGTCGGCGAGATGACCCCTCACGCAAAATTTCATGTAAATCTGCACAAGGGAGGCTTCTCGGCAAATAGGTGAAATATATGCAAAAATTTTTCTAGTTGTACATACACCTTTTTTCAGAAACTCACCTACAGGTCAGACCCTTCGGCGAATTTTTGCATGCGATGGCTCAAACGACGCAGTCTCGCGCAAGGATGTGCCTTTTGGAAATTAAAAAATTTGAAATTAATATTTAACGTATTTATTCAAAAAATTTTTTTAAAAAATTACAATGGAGCCCATCGGGAAAATTAAACAATTCTTAAAACGGTCATAACTTTGGCTGTGTATAAGATAGAGTCGTAATTTTTGGTTCTGTGGTATGGTTTTCGGGGATGGCCAATCTAATGGTGTTATTTAATTTTACCCCAGACCCTCCCTGGTTGCCATGGCAACGAAATTTGGGGAAAAATTGGCTATAACTCAGTCTGTGTAAGAGATATCTGCGAGATTTTTGCGTCTATAAAGGGGTTTTCGGGGATGGGCCAGCGAATGCTGCAATCGAATTTTATCTGACTGACCCTGGTTGCAACAAAACCGAAATTTGGGATAAAATGGGCTATAACTCGACATATGTACGAGATTCGTGCATCTAACACTCACTTGCCTATTGCGCACATGAGCTTTGGACGTGACGCTAAACGTGTTAGTCACACAAAACAGTGAACCAGGACATGCAGTCATGCATCAGGCCATAGAACTGGTTCAAAAGATGTAGAGACGCAGAGTGTAACCTAGGTCAAATGCGTGACGTGTTGACAAATAAAAGCGATGACTCGCCGATGATGAAGACGTTGCAGTAAATAGACTGAATCGATGACACTGACGAACTGATTAAGGTGCAGACAGAAGTACAGACGTAGCAGGTGAACGCACTGACTGTTGATCCATTTCTGGTCGGTGTCCGTGCGCAGCAAGTTGACAAGTTCGTCTCCTGACGTCGAGTGTATCGCCGGACGAATAAATCCCACGTACCCGGAGCTGTCAGTCGCTACTGCAGCGTACATCGCTGGCATGCCATGAGGATTTCCTGACACTATGCCACCACACATCAACACATCTTAACCTAATCCAATCAGAAAACGTATTTACAAAACACTCAATGCACTGCGACGGCGTCAACGTTACTAGCCAGATTAATCATTAGGCCTAAACGTACAAATAAATACGTAGTGGTCCATAAAAAAAGTCAAAAAGGCGAACTAAGCCCCGGTCGAAAACCCATTTTGGTGTATTTCATATTCGAAAGTTACAGTTGGTAATGAATAAATGCAATAACGCGGCAAAAAAAACAGACAAGAAACGAAGCAATAAAGAGTTTACCGGAGTGGACAAAAGCATAGGCTGAAGTTGGGTCGTAAGGACACTTTGCTCGTCCGCTCTCTGGGACAGCCACTTTGATCACGTCTAGCGATGATGCCTGTACGCGATATGACTCGTTCACTTAGTCAAATGATATCACGAAATATTATTATTAACTTTTAATTACGAAGTTAATCGACGCCAGATCCGACTGCTATTACTTGGATGAGCGACGTTACCATCTCTGTATAGCCTAATATGCAACCAGCCATCTATGCCAACTCAGCCTAGCCATCCGTCCGTGGCTGGTGAAAGCCGGGGTGTAAGCAGGCACGCCGCGCGATGCTCTAACCCGGTATACGTGGCCTGGCAATGTAAGCTCGGGTCTGACTGTGCGCTAAGGAAACGGAGATCAACGCCGCCATATATGGACCTTAAAGGTCCAAAAGGACTTTACGTTTTACGTTACCACTGAGTAGCGCTAAGAATGACTGTATTGCAGCCAACCTTGGTTTGGTGTAAAAAAAACAAAGAACTAGAAATTTGGGGCAAAGCCCAACGTGAGTCCGCCCGGCGCCTTAAGTCCGATTGGTGGGAAATTGGAGGGGTGGTAAATTTTCCCCAGCATCAAAGTCACGTGGCCCGAACTTAAATGCATTGGCATACGCCGAACGCGCAATGTCGACTTAGGGTAGGTCAACATGAGCCCTTATAACTTTGTTCGTAGTGGACGGAATTTTACAAATTTTTTTTGTCCAACGGCGAAAGGATCGTGCTCGTTAACGCCGTTTAGATTTCGTTGCTATCTTCATCCGCTCCAGAGATATTTGCGCTCAAACTCTAAAGTTGTCGTAAAACGTACTAAATTTTGGACGTTTTTTGCCCTCCCAAATTTTAAGGGGGGCGGTGCCCCCAAATGTTGTACGTGCGTTATCACCCCAACCTAGGGACACGTCAATTGCCAAAGTTTCGTCGGGCTACAACCCCTAACTCCCAAGTTATAAAAGCTCATTTATTGCATTTTGAGCCAATTTTTGACCCCCTTTTAAAAAAAGTTGTAAGGGAGCCCCCGTTTCCAATAAGGGTGCGCTAGTAAGACTTGGTGATTCTCTAGCGCGTGTAAAAATTTGGGGGCGCAGCACCCCCTAGGGGCCGAAATATGGTCTTCCGAAAAATGCACTTTGGGTGGGTACAATTCCACATCTAGATCTCCAAGGTTACTGGACCGAACTTCACCGGACTTGTTTCGCCTGACGCAGGAGGAATCACGGTAGAAAGCATGTTTATCCGATTTTGAATATCTTCATCCGTTTCCGAGATATTCGCCGCCGAACTTCGAAGTCGTCCGAAATTGGGCCAAATTTTGCATGTTTTTGGCCCCGGAAATTTTTTTGGGGTGCGCCCCCAACATTTTGGACCGGCATTATAAAATTGGACCTAGTACTGATCATCGTGCAAAATTTCACGCCGGTCGGCCCACGCACCTCGGAGATCTCGCGCTCCGAAAAAAATAAACTAGAAATTTGGGGCAAAGCCCAACGTGAGTCCGCCCGGCGCCCTGAGTCCGATTGGGGGATATTAGGGGAGAGGAAGTAAAAAAGGGGTGGGGAGAATTTCTCCGGCATCAAAGTCACGTGGCCGGAACTCAAATGCATTGGCATACGCCGAACGCGCATTATCGACTTAGGGTAGGTCAACATGAGCGCCTATAACTTTGTTCGCAGTGGACGGAATTTCACAAAATTTTTTTTGTTCAACGCCGAAAGAATAGTACTCGTCAACGCCGTTTAGATTTTGTCGCTACCTTCATCGATTCCAGAGATATTTGCGCTCAAACTCGTAAGTTGTCGTGAATCGCACCGATTTTTTAACGTTTTTTGCCCTCCCAAATTTCAAGGGGAACGGTGCCCCCAAAAGTTGTACTTGCGTTAACACCACAACCTAGAGCCGCGTCAAGTCCCAAAGTTTCGTCGGGCTAAACCCCCTAACTCCGACTTTACTGCATTTTAAGCCAATTTTTGACCATACTTTGAAAAAAGTTGTAAGGAGGGCCCCCGTCCCCGGTGGGGGCTGCGGTAGTAAGACTTGGTAATTCTCTAGCGCGTGTAAAAATTTGGGGGCGCAGCACCCCCTAGGGGCCGAAATATGGTCTTCCGAAAAATGCGACTTAGGGTAGGTCAAAATGAGCGCCTATAACTTTGTTCGTAGTGGACAGAATTTCACAAATT
>Ga0209367_1000724_pt1 | contig 35909 bp, 26 predicted proteins | sample WorMetLIZISLAND2_FD_187412 | JGI IMG/M metagenome (GOLD analysis project Ga0209367, IMG submission 187412) | Marine gutless worms symbiont microbial communities from Max Planck institute for Marine Microbiology, Germany - Olavius geniculatus... ... | reverse complement strand
TTTTAACACGTATTATGCTTGGTCTGATTTCCCCAGGTAGTGTAAAAACAGACGTTGGATGAGATGGAAACTAAAACACTTATTTAATAGCCAGTTGTGTCAGAAATACTTCTGCCAAAAATTATTAAAATCTGCTGATCTTTATTTAAGTTACAATTGATAATGCTGGGGATGTTTTTTCAGGTTTTCTGTTTATTTTAACACATATTTCGTTTGATCTGCTTTCCCTAGGTAGTGCAGAAGCATACAATAAATGAGGTGGAAAACTAAACAGTCATTTGATGGCAAGTTGTGTCAGGAATTTTCGTACCAAAAATTATCAAAATCCGATAATCAGTTTTTAAGTTACAATTAAAAATGTCAGGGATGTTTTTTTTGGGACACAGTGTAATTCCCTGCCGCTTAGGCCTATGTCCTCCACAGCCATGGTACACTGCAAGACCCTAACTTTCACACATTCATTTAATCAATTATTAGCCAAAATACTAGCCAAATGATCAGTGGTAAATTTAACACTAGGCCTAATTGTTTAAAGATCCAATCACATTCTGAAAGCTGGATATTGCCACAAGATAGCGTCACGACGCGTTTCGTCTCCACGTGATTATTGCAAATTTGCTACAGAGGATATCGGTGAAAGAATGTTGAAAATAGGTAAATATTTGATGCAGTTAGGCCTATCATAAAAACATGTTGGCCTATATGGTGTAAAATTTCAAAATGACAAACACAGCTGTTTATTTTTTCCAGGCGATTTCCTCGCCACAAACTGTTATCCGATGAGCAAGAACATTACATCAGAACATGAGAATCAGACGTTACTTTACACATAGCACCATGGCACTAGCCCATTACTCGTCAACAACGTACAACACACTTTGTACAAAGAATATGCAGAATTTACAAAACTAGGCACCAATAATCTCAGAAACGGATTCTGTAAGCATTCTATTGCACACTGAATGAATGCAAAGGATTTTACATCCCACTTAAGAAAAAAAATCATGCAGACGTCATGTTAACAACTGGTATGGGAAAAGTAGGGCCTAACCAAGACTAAAGTAATTTGGTAAGAGGTGGAATCGCTCGTTTGTATTCGCCAGTTGGCAGCACAGGAGTGACGGTTTGGCTGCAATTTGCAACTGCATCCTGTTTCGGCATTTGTTTTTGCAATCTCCCCTTACCTGAGCGTCAGAGACTCCATCCAACACAACGAGTCACTGGACCCCACAACTCTACCTCTGCCAAATGATATCTAAATCCGTCGGTTTCAGCCTGGTGCACAAATGTGACAGACGACGGACATGACATGACAGACTACAGAACATGCTACAGAGAAATGGGTAGGAATAGTCGATAGCAACTCCAGTTCCACATCACAACAAACAATGGAATATGACGGGGATAGATTTTTAAACTATGCGCTATAAAAATTTACACTTTACTTACTGTGAATCCTGTAACAAAACTATATTTTGCCTTCAAACAAATGTTTGATAATAAATTTTGATCATAACGGAACAAATGTTATGCAATACTGTGATTTGCACTAATACTACTTTTTACTACAATTTTTGTCTACTCTGCAACTTTTCTGCAGCTACTAGGGCCTATAAGCTAGTTAGCCTGGGTCCCAAAAAGTAAATTTCCGTGAGCCCAACCATCAGAGTCAGAGTGATCATCAGAGTCGATGCTGAAATATTAACAACTCTACATGCCACAAGCTGTTGCAAACCACTTAAACATGGAAGAAGAAAGAGCATCTACACCATATATTATAAACACTAGAACAAGTGCTATATCTGTCCACCATAAAAGCAGGGAGTTTTACAGCCATTGGAGGGCGGATACAGTTGGTAAAACTTAGGACCCTAACTATATCAAGTTTCTCTGTTGCTTGCTTTCAAATGCATTTCTTCAGGCCCAATGTGTCCCAGCGAAGCCCCAGATCATATCAGAGCATACAATGCTTCCCAGGCTGCTTAGCTTAGCTAGATTTAGGGGAAGCCCCCGAAAAGAAACAAGAAAAGGAAAGATAAAGGAATACGTAAGAAGGGAGGAAAAAAGAGGGAAGGGGAGGATGGGGAAGTTGCTGTGACAGCTCCACGGGGGTTAACGCCCCTGAGACCATTAACGTGAATGGACGAGCTCTGAGCATGGGGCATAAAATGGCCATCAGTCTGCCAACCGACGCTTTGCTGAAACCACCCACCAAACCCTGTGAAGCAATATCTCAGCTTTATACAATCACAGTAATGTATAACAGTTTATAATTATCTACACCACAGCAGTTTTATCTGCACTGGAACGTCAGTAACAAGGTAGCTGAAAGCAACAAAGCGGCAGGGTTGAAAGTAGCCGTATAAGAAGACAACCATCAGTACAAATAAACACCACCTATAAATGGTAATGTTGTCGTCAAGTGGCAGGCATGCAGTAATGTGATTGGTGGTTGCATTTGAGCTAATGTGAATAATGAACAATGAACATACCGTAGTTTACTGTGCACCAAAAATAAATCCGGGAATGCCCAGTCTGCTTGTAGCCAAAATAACTTTCAGGCATACCTTCTGTCCAACTTACATCAATGGTTAGTTCCAATTAGCATTTATAAAGATCTGTAATCAGAATAATGCATGGCACATGGAAGCACCTGCATGAAATTTAAGTCTCATGCAAATATTACATTTATACTCTCATTTTGTTGTACTTTCCATATTAAGCAAAAGTCAAGCATTCCGAAGTTTAAAACTGATACAGAATCAGTAACGCAGTTTGCAAATTCATTCAGAATTACGTACAATTGCAGAGCATTGCTTAAACTGGAATTAACTCTCAAACACAACAACACTGAAACAAACGTGGCAAATAACAACAATAACTTCAGAATCAAACACAGCATAAAACAATAATATTAATTCACGTTGCATAAAAATATATTTCTGTTTTGATTTCCAGCAGCTAATCATATGCACTGGCTTCAAATGTAACAGTTTGTTTGATTTCGTCGTACAAATTCTTTGCATAGACAATATTCCTGAGCACCTGCAACAAAGCCAACCAACAGCACAGACACCGTCAGAAAAAACTCTGGAGACTACTGCACTTTCAAATATTTGCAAGTGTACTTAAAAGATTGGGTGTCAATAGTAGCTTATTGTGTCGTACAGGAAAAACAAAAAGTGCTACCATTTGAAACCCGCCAGCTCAAAAAAATCTGGCCTATAACATAATCTGGCTAAAACTGGGAATAACAGCTGTGAGTGAATAGGTAGTTAGCTACTTCATGCCATAACAACGTTAATTACAGCTAACCAGCAAACAGCAATAGCGTTTGAACACTTCTGGGTTAGTAGTTGTTTTATCGTAAACTGAAGTGTGGCCATTTTGAGCACAAACTAAAGACTGGTTCAGAATGATTGTCTCCAGAACGTTTCAGATTTTGGAAAAATCTGTCAAGTATTAACGATTTTGCACTAACTTACCTGTAGGGGGGTCGCTAATTTCGAAACACAGTGTACATTCCACTGCCAGTTATCAGATGGTAGTTATGGTCCTACCAACTGAGTGCCAGCCTGACAACATGGAATTTACTACCAGTTGAGCAATTCGCATGATCCAGTTCAGACTAACTCAGTCGATGGACGATTACTTAAAACATTTTTCTTTTTCTTCTCAGTGTACTAATGCATACAGAGGACTAGATGCTGTTCTGGTGTTGATGCACTGCATACATTAACATTTCACTTACATTTCACTTACTTACTTGCTACCTAAATGTGTTCAAACCGATTGGTTGACTTGTACCGTCTGTGCTGTGGTTTCTGAGTCGCAGCGAACTTCCGGTCGTTTCTTGGGAATATCAACAGGCAGACTCGGCGTGCTTATAGCCATAGTCAACTCGATGTAGTACCTGCCATCTGTGAACCACAGTTTCACACATGCAACATCAGACAGCGCAACAACAGTCAAAGGAAGAAACATCTTTGCAAACAATCACTACAGATTACTATGCAGCTGCCATCCTAATGAGCACTGTCAGTGATACTACCTACAATCGTCATCAATTCATCAATTCATCAATCATCAGCTGAAAATGCACAACCTCAAGCACCGACACAATGTCAATGTTCATTACGTTTAGCTGGGTCTATACAAGTTCACAATGTAAATTGTTTTAATACTAGCTCTGTATCCATAATATAGCAGTGTAAACTGGTGTTTAGCTGATGGCCAAGAAAATGAAAATCAGTGCTGCCCTATGGGCCCTGTGGTTTGGGAAGGCCTTCACATCTGTTTTATACATCTGACTCACCTATTTCCCAATGAGCCACAAACAATAAATTTACTGACTGCAGAAAAGCCTGACTTACCACGGCTGATGCATTGACAATGCAGCAGTTCATCGAACGGAACAAGCAGTACGACGTCAAAACCGCGCCCGACAAAGTACAGCTTCTGACTGGAGATGAGAACCTGCAGCTCATCATCTCCAGCTCGTAGTGACTCCAATGCTATGAATCTGCCGGCACACACAATGGCATACTGTACCATCAGTCACAAGTTTACAGAGTTTCATCAAAACACATTGCATAACCTGCCATGTGGGATCACATGCCACCCAACACAGGTGAAAATAATCTTGGTGACAGCTGTCTGTGAGCAAAATATATAACGTGTGGCAACGTGGCACAAAAAACAGCACCAGACTTAAAATCAAAAACTTGTGTTTTACTCCCATTGGGTCGCTATCAAGTAGTTAGTACTTGCACAGATAGATGATACTGGTATATAATTAACCACCAATGATAACTCAGCCATCTATTCCTCTACGATGGGTAAATCGAGTACCAGCATGTCTGCATGGGGCTAAGGTGAGGCATGTGTCCATTGACAGGTAATGCTACATAATCCTATAAGGCAGCTCTGACAGAGGTTACCATAAACAGCTTTTTTAAATGACACAGCACCATACAGATTTGATATCTTCATTCTTATCCTGCACAAAATCACCACAGCTCAGAAATGTCAACTGGAGTGAAGGCAAAGATGACCAGTTAATGCACTGACGTTGTGCATTTTGCAGCAAGACAGCAGTCAAACCTCTCGGCATAGTCGTGGCCGTTGAGACGTAGCAACTCCTCCTGGGCCTCAGCACTCTGTCGTGAGTAGGTCGCTAGCAGTCCACCGTGTCCGTAGCAGCAACGTGGTCGGCGAGCCCTCATTGGCCGGCGGTGAATGTGGCTTTTGCTGGTGTCACGTATGGCGCTCGCTGCACCCGACGCAAAGTCCAGAACGCCGGCGACGGGCTTGGTCACTGTGCCAACCACTCCCTTGCCAATTCCACTCACCAGACCCTACAGACAAATGATACTGCAAGTGTCAAATTATCACTGATATCACTAATACTGAACAACAGCTCATTTGTACAGTAAGTAGTAGTATAAACGCCATTAATAATGCTATTATAAACTGATTACACAAATAAAACTACATCTAATGTGAGGAATCAATGTGCTACAACAAAAATAGATAACAAAAATTAGAGTTCAAAATTGGAGTATAACCTATGTGCAGTTGCAAAAAACCTAGACAAAATTAAGGCATGTATAAAAATACGATTTAGACAGCTATATTATACCACCAAAATGAAACTAAATATTCTCACTTCAAAGTTATAGAAGAGCAAAAATCAGTAAAAGCAACTAATTAACAGCTTAACACAAGTGGATATGACTACATGTAATACTGCAACACAGTATTTTTTTGAGCTGTACCAACATAAAACAAAAGACCAGTAAATCTACTCACTGCAAACATTTAACAAAAGCAATAATGTTTTGACAGTAGAAAAAATGTTTTTTCAATGTATCAACTTTAAGCATATCTACAAAACAGAGAGTGAGTGAATAATTTTTTCTAAAGGCACATCAGCACCTGAGCAACAATTTTGTGTCATAATAAGGTTAATAAAAACTGCTCATATCAGTATGTAAAATCAATGCCACCTACAATAAAACAGATGAAAAAATCTACAAATCTAAAAATCTTTTTAAAACTTCAAGTAAATAAGAGCAACGTTGTGATTGTCGAACATAACACAGAAGAACATAACGTACGACAACTCCTTCGTCCCGAGCGCCGACGATGGCCTGCTGTGGAATGGATGCAATGCCACCCACAACGCCATGCATCAGGCTGCGTAGTCCGGCACGGAAGTGATGCGCTCGGCCGCCATCAAAATGTGTTGTCATAATCTGCTGTCGCTGCTCCTGGTGTTTCTTGTCCAACGTTGCCATGCCGACATTGTCCGAGAGTGTTCCTGTCAGCTGCACCAGCACACAGAAAACCTTCTTCATCACAGACCCATAAGAACTACAAGAATATGTTGGCGGAATACCAGCATGTTCGATTCGCACACAACACTTACTTATTTTCATGACTGGCGTAAACACAGGTTGCCCTCATTCATAGACTGCGATAATTATGTCAAACCAAGTTTACACCAGCCATTTTTGCATGAAATATGCATCATTTTCTGGAGGTTGCCCATATTCAGTATGCTATGATGTTTCACCTTTAGAACCCACAACTGGCACATTGGTTACTCCTGTGAAGGGAAATGTTCATGCCAATTTCAGTTTTTAGGCGCAAGATCTAGCATAGTTATAGCGCGTATTAGCTATGGTAATTCTGTCTTTGTGTCTGTCTTGGTGTCTTGGTGTCTGTCATAACCCAGTACCGATCGGAGCACAGGTGAGATAAGAGACTTCTGGTTTTCGCCATATGATAGCTTAGAGTTTCTAGTATTTTGTGACAAAATTTCATGCCACTGGGTAAGGGGGGTTCCCACGAACGAGGGGGAGAAAGAGGGGTACCCCCATTAAAAAGTGTTATTCTACCATTATTGGCTCTTCTAACGTGAAAGTGGTTGCAGATAGGCACAGAAATGCTGCTTATTATAACAAGCACTGGCAACGAGCTTCTTAGAAATGTCAACATCGATGATTTTGAATGACCTTGATCCCCAAAATAGAGGGTTTTAGTGAATTTTTCGCGATTTTGGGCTGCGACACGCACTTCAAGAGTGAATTGCACCAAAATGGCTGGAGATAGACCAAGACAACCCGCACATGAAATTTTCAGCACTGAATGTAGATTTTAGCAATTTGAGTCCGGACCCTCTAGGTTCAAGGAGGCCTGCGCACACGGGTGACAAATAGGGGTTCCCCTCTTAAAAAGTGGTTATTTATCTACTGCTGGCTTGTCTAACGTGAAAATGGTTGCAGATAAACACTGAAATGCTGCTCAACATAACAAGCACTTGCAACGGGCTTCTTAGAATTGTCAACATAGATGATCTTGATTGACCTTGAACCCTAAAAATAAGGGGTTTTAGTGATTTTTTGGCAAGTTTTGGCTGCTGAAGAGTGAACTGTGACAAAATGGATGGAGATAGACCAAGGTTTTCTGCGAACAAAAACTGCTATAGGCTCTCACGCGTCTCATGAGCATTAGCTCAGATTTCTTGTTCTAGTTTTAATTTCAAGTCAGAAGCCTGTACATGACAGACAGATGGATAGACAGACACACAGACCGCAAACAGACAAAAAAGCCTGTAACTGTGCAATAACAAGAACAAATGACGAAAGATAGAATACAGGTACTGTTTTCTTGACATTGTAACACACAACTAGAAAGTATATACCTTGGCGGCCGTGTTGGAGAAGCCGTGAGTGACATTGGACAGAAGTCCTGTAATGTTCAGCTCCAACAAGCCGGACATTCCCTCGGCCACATCGCTGAACAGACCCAGTGGATTGCCAAGGAAGTCCACCGAGCCGAGTATCTTTGCTGCCTGACTCTTCAACTCCTTGGTGTAGTGAAGTCGAATGGACTCCAGCAGGAAGTCGGTCGTTTCAAACAGATGCAGTTTAACAAAGGAATCTACACCATACAGTAGCCAACATAACCAGCACAGCTTCACTGTGAGTGCATAGTTCACTAACGGCACATCATCAGCAGTCAGCACACCATTAAAACTGTACTTTATTTACTTTATGAGTAGCCTCTAAGCAAAAAATATCTAATATCTATAAAACACGCTAAAGATGAACTAAGAGAGTTTACCTAAACACAACAATAATCTTATTTTATATTCTACATGTACTTTGGTTAAACTGCTGGCCTTGAACAAATATGGAGTAGAGTTTTCAACGTCCTTTGCAATGCCCAAGCAACAAAGCATGTACTGAAAACTACTTCACAAAGGCTTTCAAAAAATAACGAGACTGAATTGTAACGATTACGCACTTTTAGTAGAGCTGTCAAATTAATGTGTTAATTAACACGTTAACGTTTTAATAACTTAATGCACGTTTAAAAAAATTAATGCGCGTTAAAAAAATTAATGCAGATGCGTAAATGTATTTAATTTACTAAATTCTTTGAAGCAAAAGTTCCAATATTCCATTAAACTGCAGTTATTTGACAATCGAATAAATTCAAGTAACTAAACTGTAGTTGCCGTTCCATCACTACTGTAAATAAATAGTATTTAGATGACAAGCCAATAGATTTCTATGCTAGCGATGAGATCAGTTATTGTTGAAAAATGTGTTTTTATTTGCTTTCTAACTTTCTATAATTTACAGCTGGAACCCCCTGAATGTTGTGGGGCCCAAGGTAACTCCCCCTACTCTCCCTCTCGATGGACTTGTGTGCGTTAATAAAGCGTTAATTAATGCATTAAAAAATAATGCTTCGACAGCTCTAATTTTTAGCAAACAATGTAAAAAAACCAGCATCAAACAACCAAGTATGCAACAGCACTCACCTAACTCAACCTTAGCATCCTCAAAGCGTATGAGTGGAAATCGCAAAGACTGTTTGACAGCCTTGAGGTCGGGGGCCAGGCTGGAAGACGTCAACACGCTCAGGCTGACTTGCATCGAGTTGATCTTTATTGTGCCGAAGTAGTGACGTCTGAACTGCGTTGAGGTGGTGGACAACAATGCCCTAAATCAAACACAATATGTAGCACAATACATAAGATAAATTATTTTTAAAAACATGTAGCCAGCTAGATTATGTATAAATCAAAAGTGACAAAATTGATGGAAAAATCCAGGCCACTGAGCAAGTACTTCAAGTACTTTAAGATAAACACTATATGGAATGGTGAATGTTTATACTTATAATAAAAGCAACAGTTTCCTAAGTGCAAACAGGCAATGGTAACTAAATTTAATTTGGTTTAACTGTACTTCTATAAGATAGAACTATTTCTGCTAATGCAATGTTACTATCGTTCCTGTCCCTATTCTTGTAATATTACTGAATGAAAGCAACCAATTTTAAGCAAATTTTCCACTCTGGTACTGCAATCCCTATTATTTCATTCTCTGCAATAAACTGCCTCAGGTAAACAGAAACATTAAGCTAACCGCTGTGAGCCAATATGAGCTTCATCCGTAGTCTCCATCTCGGCTTCCTGCTGACCAAAGCCACAGAAGAGCAACAGGCGCCAGAGAAGCTTCTCTTCCACTTGCAGAGCCAATGGCCGCAACGATATGACAAAATGCTAACAACACACGCAACCACTAATAGGGTGTTTACACGATCCAGCAAACGCCCAGCAAATTTCCAGCAAATGTATTCAAAATACACGTGAATTGCTGGACGTTTGCTGGACATTTGCTGGAAGTTTGCTGGGCGTTTGCTGCTATATGTTATAACGAAGCAGAGCTGGACGTTTGCTGGAAGTTTGCTGGACGTTTTCTGGATCGTGTAAACACCCCATAATTCACAAATGATATAGATGTGTTAAGCAGCAACCACCAACATAGGGTAATGTTAAACATAAACTTAAAGTCATTTCCGAGCCATTTCCTTGGCCCTCATCCAGACACCAGTTCACACTGCTTGTGCATTGCAATGAGCCTACTTATGCCGCAGCTATCACTATTTAGTGCCCAACTGCCCACTGCACCTATCCACAGAAAAATGGTGATGCTGAGCTGAGATTACTTTATAGCTCCAACACTTATCAGTTAAACAGAGAAGTAAGCTTTTCAGCAAATTATCTGAGACATATTGGAGTCTTTTCGTGTACGGTCTGTGTGTCTCTTGGAACCACAGTGTACAAAAATGAATATTGTGAACAGTAATAAACGATGAAACATACATTACAATGCAAACAATTAAGAAATTAAAAAGTCTAACAATTAAAACAAAGATTATTTTGAATTTTTCTACCTCTGTTCACAAGTACAGACCAAGCGGTGCTAAAGTGCCGTGGACTTACTTTGAACACATTTGCATTCCAGTTACAGCTTGGCATGCGATGCACAGCAAGTGTGAGAGCAGGCTTTGTATCAGCCACAGACTCGCGCTGAGGTGACGTTGGTGTTACGTAGAGCAACACTGGCTTGCAGCTGCCAAACAACTGGTTGTCAACCTACAGCGCACCAACAACATGTGGTTCAAAATCTCTCTTCCACTACAATTACAAAAATTCTTGACCTACCCTGTAATAACTTCCAAACCGGCCAAGAAAACAAAATGTAAAATTGGTAGTTTCAAAAACTGATCACTAGCTGGCAAATTTTTGTTTTGAAATTTTAATTGTCAAGATTAGTAGTCATTAATGGGTTGCTTCAAACTATCAAAACACATTTATATAATGCTATTGTCACACTTGCTCTACACTAATTTAGCTACTTCAGTCAAAAAATTTTATCAACAGTATGGATTTTTAAAAGCTGTAAATGACTGGAATTTGTCAAAGTCAAAATCTAGATACTGGAAATAAGCTATATGAGGGGCATTCAACAAAAATCAACGTACTAGATTAATTTTTTTATAATCTATACATCAGTAAAACGTACATTCTTTGTAAAGTGGTAGGAGTTTGTTGCAGACAAAATGTCACTGTTTAGATCCATGCCTTGACTGACTGACTGAAGACAATGTGTGTAAGTAAAGGATTAACCTGGAATGAGCGGACATCAGCTCTGAGCGTCTGCTCCTCATTCTCCTGCACGTACTCAACAGCAACATCACGAAACATGATGTAGACCAGTTCTTCTGGCGTCCGATCAACCAGCGAGATGCCAAGGCCTTTGTTCAACCGAATTACAATCTGCAGAAAAACATACAAATGAAACACACAGAAATTTAACAACAGTTGAGTGTGTATAGCAAGTCTACTCTTAACGGGAACCCATCACAGAGCTACAAAGTACGAAGCATCAGCTGGCGTACAGAATCACACAGTGCTAACTGCAATCTGATGCAGCAAGGCAGGCCACTACTCAGTTAATCTACCAGATACCTCCAGAGGGATGAAAAGCTGAGTTCAATTTATACAAAATATTTTACAGAACCAACTCACGAGTTTCTTATATCTACACGACAGCTGCAGACATCAATGATATGGAATGCTTGCAGTGCTTAGTACAATGCACATAAATACAAATTAAAATAGTAAACGCGGGTGTGTAAATTGCAGCAGACAACATCGAATGCACAAAACGTGACATTTAATCTCATAGAAATATTATAAGCTGTTAACTGTTTAACTATTAAGTGCAAAATAAGATGCAAAACATTATATACGTACACAACAAGCAAATAAGCAAACACTAAACTGGAAAACGAAACTTTTGACTGCTTCACCGGCAATCACCCCATGGGCGCACGGGAACCAGCTTCACTGAGAGAAAGGCTGTGATTGGTCGGTTTGATATTTTACAAGCAAATGGGAACCAGCTACAAATATGCGCTTATTTTGTAGGTGGTTCTGAGCTGATTCATGTTAAAAATCATTAAAAATCGAATACAAAGTGTTCATCAAACATTCTGTGCTGGTACTGTAGTCAGCCTTTAACTGGTATAACAACAGACCTACAAAAACACTAAGTATACTGTTTAACAGTCTCAACAGAAAAAAACATTAATAATTTACACAAGTTTGGAGAAATTTATTACCAGAGTAAAGTGTACCTCAAAATCAAGTGGTTTCACTGCTGGATCTGCTATGACAGATGCACCAGACTCAACAGTAATTGCCTCCGTGGCGAGTTCCGGCTTTGACACTTTCCTGTCAATGATCATCCAGTCATTGACAGACATGCCATGCAATTGCTGAAACAAAAACACACAATATCTTTGAATAAACTCATAAATTAAAACATTAACTACTAACAGACACAATGTTCAACGAGTGACAGGTATCTATATAAATTGCTGCTTGAATGCATTTCAGTGTTGAAATAAAAGTATTCAAAAAAGGTTTGCAACTTGACATATTAAGCTAAAAAAAAATTTATTTTCACATTCTATAAACCAGCATAAATTAGGCTTCTTACTTGCCATTTTGGGTCTGTCGCACATAAGACATGACAATAAACAGAACAAATGTCACAAAATTATGGAAAATTCAAATCCGAGTTTCCGAAAACATTCATTTATTCCATCAATATTCATTCATAACTTCTTGAGCTATCCAGCCAACAGACAAAGACAGACAAATGGACAGATCCCATTACACAAACACCGCCTCATTTGTCAGAGGTAACAATCGCCGACCAATACCTGCTGTGTGACATCAGTTATCTGGAGAACTCTGGTTGGCCCATCTGTAATCACTTTGACACACAGGACGCCGGAACCCTCCTGACTCTTCTGTCGGTCGACAGCCGCTTCAGGCAAGACATCAATGCCAGCAGTGGGTCTGGACAAAGCCTGGAACATCGCTGGACCTAGCACGGCCTCACCTCCTGAACACAACCAAACACGTGATGATATCCATACTTCTGTCATGTTATATCATCCTACTATATTGTAACATTTGCTATGGCACCCTTCATCCATATCACAGGAATGACAAAATATACAACTAAATTACTCCACTTATCTGCACTACTGCAGAAATTTGAAAAATTCTACAAGCAATGGCAGAGCACTGACAGAACTAGAGTCTAACATAAAACACTGCAAAGCAAAAAAGCTAAAATACCTATCAGCAAATCATACCAACAGTATAACAAAATACTGAAAAAGAAAGAAACATCAAATGCAATCTATGTTTAATTAATTAACAGATAATGCAATCAACAAAGTAAACAGATGATCAATGTGTTACCATCGTAAAGTCCAAAACTGCCGCCTTTTGACTGCACACACAACTTTGTCTCTCCACAAAACAGCTGTCCATTCTAACACATAATAAATCACAATTATTCCTTATAATCAAACTGTGGAGACTTTGCCACAGTACATAAACAAGTTCACTTTAACGTAAAATCAAGTGATAAAATACAGCTGTTAACAATATTTTTCAGTTTTACTCCTATTAAGCAACGGCATTTTCTCTTTACAGTTCAGTGAACTAGAAAGAATATACATAGAATGGTATCATTAAATAGTTTCATATATGTCTATAATATATATATAGACACTGTTACTGAAAGAAATCTGCAAACTGTTATTACTCAAAAAATAAACATACAACAATTTTTCAATGATAAAAATATTGATAACATGTGCAAAACTAAAGATATACTGATAATTGGGTATTTTAGCACAAAACCTTAGCACAATTCTGCCAGTTCTTTTCCAATAGTTACTGATAATTTGAAAGCAGAAAATGCCAAAAAATCTCTGTACCAAACAATAACACAAGAGTGTCTTAATAAACAGATCATTTGTAGCAAATAATTCTGCCACTTATTTTCTGTCAGTTGCCTCTTTAAACGCTGATTATGTTAAAGCACAATACAAAAGTCATCAAAGCCAAACAGGTTGACTACAGCGAAGCAGACCTTGAACTGCCAGATCTGAGTCGTCCGTCGTCTTTCCTCGGGCTTGCGGAGTGTCAGTGGAACTTCACGGTTGGGCTGCAGTGCAATGTCCTTGATATCAAGCACATATGTGACCGATGATGAACTGGTCTTCATTGCAGCAGCAGCCACACTGGATGATGCAGCCGACTTGTGAGGGTCTTGAGGAGCTGACGAGCCTTCGTGTTGCAGCATGCCTCGACTCGACATGCGCCACAGCTGAGAACGCTTTCCCGGCTCCTGGTCACAAAAAATGATCAACCCATCTCAGACCTACTGAGTGTCACCTGCCATATGCGATCACACAGTGTTAGCTGCAACAGCGAATGGTGCCTGCCGTAATCCCAGCCAGGTAAGCCGGTACTTGATTTAACAATGTCATTGAAATGGAAGGCTGAGCTTACAGCATAGCCATGCAGCATTATAACAATGCATGTGTGTTTGCAAAAAGATAATAAATGGTGAGCTAGATGTGAGATACCTGGCTACCCATTCAAAGCACTAACATAATTACAAAACAATAACTACTTATTACTAAACACATAAATGGGAGCAAACAGCATTGCATATTAGCAAAAAAATTAGTTATTTAAGAATTCAGTAACATCCAAACCTTTTTCTTCAAAACGACACGACTGTCGACAACATCAAGCACAAGCTGCTGTGACTCAAAGAAACTCTTGAAGCCCGGCAAACCAGCACCAGGACTTGAACCATGAGAAGAACTGAAATACATCACAGAATTAGAACAGAATTATCACGAAACCTCAGCAAATATTATCAAAGATGCACAAACAGTAATGTTCTCAATAAATGCCCAAGCATCAAACTTGCACGGTAACAATGTACTAAATACTAAAAATAAAATGCAGCACAATGTGCTAATTTTGACTGTACTAAGGACCACTGCAAGCATGCACAGATGCATGGATATGCTGACTATGTTGCAAATGTCTAACAACATTCACTACAATTCCAACACCAACAGCCAGTCTTCATGCCATTTACAATGTCTTGCATACGCACTGTTGTTTCTTAGAAATTTTCACTCAAATCAGGCCCTATGCTGGAGCCTTGAATAATACTTGCTGTGATGTTATTAAAGGTAGACTTAGTGCCACTGCAGAGAGTGCAGTGTGAATGACTATCTAGGAAATCAACCATCCAGTTGTAAACGTTGTCTGGTATATCCAAGGAAGCCACTTATGCTTTACTAAAATCTAGCAAGATGACTACCACATACATGCATTTCCCCTATTCAATTTTACAGCAAGAACATAATGCATAAAATTGTATCATGCACATTCAGTTTATGTTTTAACTGACCCATTTGTATGCTACTCACCAGGCTGGGATGGTCTTCAAGATCAACTGAGTGAGTGCATCATTTCTCAACAACACATCAGCATGTAAAAGGCCACTTCGTGCCATAATGATGACTTTTACCAATAAGTCGATAACAAAACGTAAAAAAAATTCTTCAACTTTTTGCAAGTACCTCTTGAACGTGTGTGTGAAAGCAATGTAGATGAAATTCTCGTAGTAAAGTTTTTCTCCATCACCGACAGTGTTCATGTCATAGGTGGCACAAGTTCCACTCTGTACTCGGCATGTAATGTGAGGCAGTGCAGTTGGCTCGTCCCAAGCATAAGGCACTGACACAGATGACATTTCAACAAATATCGGATAAATGAATATGAAATAAATGCAACTCTGCTATTATTTAATACCAAACGCATATCCCATATGTACAGTGTACACTGTGGTCCATAAAAAATGTACCACTTTTATTTTTTGAACAGCTTCGTGAAACATTGGCCGATTTTAATAATTTCTGGCACGCGACATCCGGAAAGAACTTGACACAAATGACTGCAGCTTTGGCCACCTCATTTTAATAATGTCACTACACTACCTTGTGAAATGCAAAAGTCGTAGTTTGGCCATTTACAACAATGATTTCATACCAAATAGCGTATGCATCGGCTACGTAATGATTAACTGAAAAGTGACAAACATGATTGGCAACTATTGTATCTCAAAAAGTCACACGTGGCACATCACATTTTCTTTATTACGGAATGTGCTCAAAATGTCTTCCTCCAGCGCAAATGCAAGCGGCAAACGTTGACACCACTCGCAAACAGCAGGCTCAACAACCTGCATTTCACAAGGTAGTGTAGCAACAGTATTAAAGTGATGTGGCCAAAAGTAAACTAATTTGCATCAAGTTTCTTCCTGATGTTGCAGGCCAAAAATTACTAAAATTGGCTAATGCTGCACAAAGCTATACAAAAAATAAAAGTGGCACGTTTTTTATGGACCAAGGTGTAGACATTCTTGATTTGATCTGGTTACAAATCACAACAGCAGGTACTCATCTTCGACTCAAATGACAAATTGTAATTAACTAATTAAACGCCTTCACCAATAATGAAAATGTGTAAAAGTGTTTGATACTAACATTAAATCATACCATATGATGGAAACAAATTTCAAAAGTACGGTATAATAAGTCAAATGGTTCTCTGCTATGAGTGTTCTGTTTTGCTGTAAGCAACGATACAAACTCGTGACATAAGCAAAATCTTTCAGTGACTTAAAATGTGAGTACTGTATAGTATGGTAAGTAAAAAGCAAAATGACTTCACAAAAGCAACTTGCCAGAAGTACGTGGTCTGACATATGTCCGCAAGTAGTCACTTGAGGTTTTGGTCTGATAAAACTGCACAGGAACCTGACAGAATCAGCAAACAAACTCAAGACGAGCACTTTAAAAGCACTACACAGCAAACATTCATTCTAGTATTACTGACTGTTTCACTGCTGATACTGTTGTTAAATTACAACAAAATAAATTTTCAGAAAATAAGTGAGAAAATTTTCTTATTTCAACAGAAGAAGAATACCACTAGATTGCACACAATACAATATACAGATGACAGAATGCAAAATAAACAGGTATGCATTATCAAAAAGTAAAAACATAATGGTGCTGAAATAAAACAAAATATGTGATGAAATGACAAAACATTACATACAAAGGAAACAAGTTTACTGGTAATTTAGTAAACAGTGATAAACAAAGATGTAACATAAGTCAAAATAATAAACCTCGGCAAAGTTATCAACACGGTAAGGTGGCGGCATCTGATCAGTGTCCGTGAAGACGACGACGTACGTAGCACCATGGAGCACAATGTCCACACGCAGAAACAAACAACGATTGCCCTCGTTCCTGCAATACAGCCATATACATGCAGGCTTGCTATGTAAGCACAAAACACAAAGTACTTCCTGAGCAATAAGGCCAATAGGTTGTCATTCACCTTCATTTCCTTAGTTTTCAGCCAAACACCAGTATACACTGCAAGACCACGGAGGCACAGCTAGGCTAGTGAATCAAAAGTCGTGCCAGTGTGCCTGACACCCCGGCTTTTAATAGTACTCATTGTACCTACTCACCCAACTGCCAGGAAGGTAACAAGAGTATATGGGATTTCTGGCTCTCCTCCTATATGTCAGAGTTGTGTTTACACTCACTGCTGGCTCGGGGCTTAAAAAATAGAGATAAGCTGCACCACTTATATTGGTCATAGAGCCCCCGAGAGAGCACTGCTGAGTATTGACTATCAGTGACAATAGATGGATGGCCAGGCTGAGTTGACCTAAGTTGACTAGCTATATAAGTAAGCAAGCATGTTGTATGTGGGGGCTCCGAATGCAAAATATCCCCTACATATATATTATGGAACTGGAAACCATTCAATGCAATGTTATTCTGGAGCACACTGTGTACAGTGAATTGCATTCCATTCTGATAAATAGCTTTAACAGGGTGCTCATCTGTGACAGACAGATGGACAGAGATGAAACGGACTATTTTATGGTAAGATATGTTCCAACTGCAGACAGGACTGCCAATGCTCTTCTGCTAAAACAGTTTTAAAGTCTGAACGACCTCATGTTGATGTGGAAGGAGTCGACTCGGTCGATCTGGAATCCACCGGACCAGCGACAAGCCGGCTTGTCCATCATCCGCACACACAGCAGGTTGTCGAGATCGACTCGTGGCCAGTGGTACGAGAGCACACAGTTGGGCAGAGCTGACAGGTAGTTGTCGGCTGATTTCTGAATGCACACAAACAACTGAAACCATCTTCAAACAAACATTTTATTTGTTATCTTACATAAATCCATGGGTTACCATTGTCATATGGGTATACAGTAGACAATCCAAGTCAATTCTTGGTAGGCTCAATAAACATAGAAAAAACGGAATAAGAACAGATACACTGTGCAGTATATTTATTCCCATGTGCATGGATTCCACTACACACATCTCAGAATACCACAAGAATTTGCCACATCTAACGCTAGAAGTAATTAAATTTACGATTCTCGCATCTACAGACCCATCTTTTCTGCATCTCTTATCCAATTGCTTAGTTTGTACAGTGTCTGCACAATGACGCTCCACTGCTTTACAGACTAGAACTGTTGGCTTTACTTACTTATTCACTTGGTTATTTACAAACTTCTACGAAAGTGCAGAAGATAATGCAAATAGTGTAATCTACCACTATCAGTAATGCCAAATGTTCTAACTCCAAACGTTACACTCAACTACTGCAACTAAGCGTGTCACGAGATCTGCGCACATCTCAACTTTTGGGCTCATTTACTGCCACAATTAACAAGTAGAAAAAAGAATCTACGCACGTGCTGAGAGGCATAATGTCGCTGAGCATATGCAAGTTTTTGGCTGGACTGGTTGTCCAGCTGGTATCGAGGAGTAAATGTAACAATGTTTGTTTCACAGTAACGACCCCGACCTTGTCTCACATCAATTCCAATATTGTACACCCTACAATAATGATCATCACTTCATCAAAATACATATAATCACTTTGCTTTATTGTTTTCCACTTCTTCTTCACATAGATAAAGCAAAGATATAAAAAACGACTTCAGACAAATTGAAATAATGTAATACTATAATTGCCCATAATCATGCATTCTGTCACTCAAAGATCAAAAACATAAATGTATATACATTTTTTTAAATTGACAAAACGTTTACATATTTCATAAAAATGTCCATGATGGTTGAAAACATAATTCCGTTAAACTGCTATAAAGCCAGCAGCCAGTATAAATGTCAGTGAGAGAGAAAGAACTGCTCACCAGTCTGGCCGAAAACTGTCTGAAGCAACATGAACTTGACGAACTGTAACTCCACCTTCCAATGTAAACCTTCCACACCTGTCATTAACACTATACTAAGTTACAGCTCTTTTTACACGTCCAAATTACACAATGCCATCGATGTAACTGACAGTAAACCAATGACACAAAATAACTACTCAAAAGACACAAGATTCAACGTCTTCAAACCTGGCTCTTCAAACCACTTTAAATAACTTTTACGTATGTATGCACGTATGTATCTTCAGAAAACCTTGCCCAAACTTTATTATCCAGATCAACCTATTTTACTGTTAATCTCACAATATCAGCAGTTCTGCTAGTATAGAAACTCTAACTGTAGACGATGATGCTGTAGAGAAGACTACGCAGAAAAAAGCATACCACTGAGGCGAAGTTCCTGGTCCATGAACCGACTTGCCCAGTTTCATTGTACAACTACATATGCACAAAGACATGTACACAAAAGCCAGAAAGTAACCACGTATTAGCTTACTATGCACTGACATCACAATAATCTGTAGATGTAACAAGCCCGACTGGTCTACGTTTTTAACTTTCAGCAACTGCACAGTAGTTAGACAGGGAGAAAGTTGCCAATGTTGAATGAACTTCATAAAAACAATAGATGTTTGTGCAGCTGATGACGAAAAAACTGGTAAACAATTGAACTGAAAAGCAATTGAGTAGATCAGATAATCCAAATAATTTTCGTCACTGGTATCATCTTAATAGCACCAAATTACAGTGCAGTAAAGATGTATATAGTGATCACTATTCTTTGTCACCTGTTGTTTCCATTCATCAGCTAACACTGTAAGCCAAGACTGATGTTCACCAAAATGTTGGCCGACACTAAGAGAGTCAGCTCGCATGATGCGACCTCAAGTCTGGTGACAATTACGAAAAATTACAAGTACAGCTTCAACTTCATAATTACAGAGTGTAGACATAACACGTACAGTTCGTATTTCTCTTTGTCAGCGAAGCAGAAAAGAAGTGGCGCTACGCAGCGGGCAATTTCATGCTCTTCAAACTGACCAGCAGCAGGCGCCTGACAATTATCCTGCTTAAAGATGAGAGGTAGTCCAGATTTGTTCACCAGCCAGTATGATGCTGCTATGCTCAACTGCCAGTTACAAACAATAATATCACTTTCATTATCACTTCTGATGCATTTGTTTGAGATAGGAATTCTACAGTATCGACAGTATACAGAACAGTGAGAAAACAAACAATAAAATATCAGCAACAAAGCTGAGGTCAGTGTTTCCCCCAATGCATCAAACGGCAAAATGATACAATCACAACAAACAGCACTGCAGCTGCTAACCAAAATTAACAATGAACAAACAAAATAGATGAAATTACACACTTGACCGCACATCAACCACTAAGGCCCAGTTTTTCCATGCACCATCAAATCAGATTTGATCTCCGATTTATCGATTGCCAATGAACTTGATGCTCAGAATTGATCATTGATCAACTGCGTTTCATTTTTCCATTGTATTTTTGATCTCCAATTACATGATCCACGATCTATTAATTCACCATTAGCTGAGCCTATTTTACGCCAATCTGATTGGCTGACAGTGACCTCGATTTGCAGTGTTGTGCTAAATTACCCAGCATGAGCTGTGAGCGGACGCCATAGCCAGTAAACATCGTCACAGCAACTATATCAATGATATTGTCCATATCATCTGCTGTCAAAAATACGTTCTATCATAAATCAATACAAGAGCATCTATCCATTATATTTTTTCACAAAACACTATACACAGTATAAATTGATCAGTAATGATTTATCGCCATGCCTAGAACTTCATTTTATCGCATGAACTGCCGTTCTGACGGGCGAACTAAAGCGATGTTTCTGGTGCAAATAAGCAACAAACTGCAGATTGCCATGTTTATTGTCAATTATTTGACTTTAATCGGCCAATATTTGGCCAGCAACTTGATGGGAGATTTGATGGACGATTAGTCGCTAATTGGCGATGGAAAAACGGTCATTGAGATGATTTCTGATCAAGTCCCAAACTTGATCGACCATAAAATGTGCATGGAAAAATAGGACCTAAATGAATAAATGAATAAATCAGTAAATTAAAACATTTATATAGTATCATGCAGCCATCCAGCCTCAACAGTCCTAGCTGGCTACCATATATCGAGATCTGTGGCAACTAGACTTGGACAATATTTATAAACTTGCTGTCGATCGTGTACTGTGGAGGGGGTTGATTCATGGCGCTATACACCACTATGGTGATACTGATGATGATGATCCACAGGAAAATGCACATCTCTTCCAACATCACACTGCAATGAACAATGAATAATGGCGAAATTGGACCACAATAAAAGTGGCTCACTCTATGTTGTATATATACACGATGTTTCATAAAAAGGACCCCTATCTGTTTTTTTCATAATTCACTCAAATGATGAGCCATTTGCATGACACTTTTACCAGTTGTAGCTGAATAAATACTAATTCGAAATGTTTTAACAAAACATGGCAGTTGATTAAATATTCTTTGCTAGTCGTGATAAACAGTGACATTATAATGTGTCACAGGTACATACAGGCTAATTCCAATTGGTGCTACCAGTTGCTTTGATGGTGATACCCTGCTTTGATTGTGAAAAATCTGGTTTGTTGTTGACAAATATTTGGAGTTTTATAGTTGCAGCCACAAAAGCGTGCAAAACGATCGAATTTACATGTCTGTGGGGATAGTTCGTTTTTCACATGTTCGAGCAAGACAGTGCACTATCACACCGAGCTTGCAAGATGTTGAGTTTTTGGATCACAAGACGCCCGATTTCGTGTTTCCATGTTGCTCAGTGCTGACACGATAAGCATTTTTCATTAGCGAACCAGATTAAGTTCACCATCGAAGCAAGGTAGCAACTGACAGCACCAGTTGAGACTAGCAAGTTTGTACCTGTGACACATTATGACATAGGCATTACATCATGACTAGCAAAAAATATTTAATCAACTGCTATATTTTGTTCAAATATTTTGAATTAGTATTTCGTCAGCTACAACTGGTAAAAATTTTGTGTATATTGATCATCATTTGAGTGAATTATGAGAAAAACAAAAGGGGTCTCTTTTTTGTGAAACACCGTGTATAATATAACATTGAATTCCATCCCTCTGGGGGAGGTATGGAATTCCTCCTGCCTGGCTGGGATAAAACTGGGATATGTAATCCCATGCAACAGTTGATGTCATTCTGAGATGGATATCTTATGAAGAGCTATACAGATTCTTTAACCTTTTATAACGTTTTTATTACAAATTTACCACCAGAATAGCAAACAAAACAAAAAACGCCACCACCATCATCATTAACAACAGCAGCAGCAGCAGCTGCATATAACACATAACCTAAAGATATGAAAAATATGCATGTAAAAACACATGTTCACCTCCTGTGAGCCTCCAACACCAGCTCTGACAATGACAAGCAGCTCAAGAATTCTCTTGTCGACGTCCTGCAGGTAGATCTTGGTCTTATAGTCGGTCGTCTCGGGCGGTATCACCAAAGACCGACACACTGGGAAGTTCTCCAGCGTCACTTCAAGGTCCATTGTCTCATGCAGGTCAATCTGACACAGACAATTTTACATACAAGATGAAGCATAAAAAAGCAGAACATGCATGCTTTATGTGGATCGAGTAATCCGACATATTTGAAAATGATTTGCCTCAATAGCTGCAGCGAAAAATGGTCATGTTGAACAGCAAGACATTTATCGTTCTTTCCATGCACTGCAGATCAAACAACGATTTGGAAAAGCATACTACTCAGAGGACATCATATGCACTGGTTGAACAACATAACTGCATGGACTAAACTGGGATAAAAACACTCTGAGGGCAGCAGATAACAGAGCTGAATAGAGCAGAATCATCCACAGTCTGGTCAACCCTCAAATTGACTTTCTTTACTAGCACACTAGGCACATTCAAAATTTTTTTATACAGTTAACGTGCTACATAAAGTCCTACTAACTTATTCACTATAGACATTAAAGTAACAACTGACAAAATAACATATTACACAAATAATAACAGATTACTAACTGTAACAAGGGATGCCTTCTTGCCCGGTTTCACAGTACCGGCAATGGCAACGGAGTTCGGCTGCAAGATGCGGTAATGCATGTCCATCGGCAGTAGGCTCTCAAGGACGACGGGCGGAGCGATGGTAATGACATGACCAGGAAACACACTTCCAGTCTCCGACTGACCAGCTTTCAATGGAGGGTCAGGAGGAAACCTCAGCCGATGAACTGACACGCAGAATCTGCAACCAATAGAACCTCACAATAAATCATCAATTAAAACAGCAACTATCACCTCGCAATTACTGTCTGTCACCCCCATTTTTTCCCAGCAAGTTGACTGAATTATCATCAGCCTCAGAAAGATAAAGTTGTGTCTGTCATCAGTCATACGAATGATGGATTATTTGCAGTGCTTAATCCCAGCCAGTACGCTTACAGAACATTGCGTTGATGTTAATGGAGAATTCCCAGTGATGGACCTATGTCGTCTTCCCGAGCTTCTCAGGTATCTATCAGATATGATGGAACAAGAATGCGGCTCTTACTGGAATCGGTCAAAAGGTGGCAACATTAGTTTCCCCAGCATATGGCATTCTACACTGTCCGGAAAAAAGTAACCCCCTAGACATTGTACAATAGAAATATCAGATCCGAACGAATATGAATAAAATACTGTAGGCCTAATCTCCAATAAACTGCTAAAATGATCACCAAATTTCGTTGAAAAATATTATTTTCTGGCTAAGTTGTTAATTGCTGAATATCAATAACAAAATACCTCCGTTACCACTGTGGCGTTACATAGTGCAGTTGCTTGATCATTAGTGACATTCATTGGAGCAATCAAAATGTAAAAAAATAACAAAATGGTATCATGTTTTAATTAAGCTGCTAAGACAAGAGAAAAGATATGGTGCTAAAAGGTTTATTGCGAAATTTCCCAGCAAGCTGTGGACAGTGTCAAGATTAAACAAATGGTTGTTTAATACTGGACCCTTCACATTTTGGGGGTAACCTCACTAAAGCCACTGTAACAATAGTTTTTGTTGGCAGATTTAAGTGAAATGTGACACTTTAGTCGCCAATGGACGACACACTGCTGATGTGGAATTGTGCCAAAATCAGACTTTGTTCGTTAAAGTTACACAAATGTAAAAAGGGGTTTTGTGGTTTTCTTATGTAATGCCATATTGGTAATAAAAAAAATTTGTTATTAATATCCAGCAATTAATAACTCTGCTGGGAAATAATTTTTTTCAACAAAATTTGGTGATCACTTCAGCATATTATTAGGGCTCAAGTGTCCAGATTTTTATTCGGATCCATTCAGATTCTACAATTATAATGTACGATGTCTAGGGGGTTACTTTTTCTGGGCACAATGTAAGAGAAGACATAGTAAATTACATGGATGCTAACGCCATCTTCCCCATACAATGACGTAAACTATAAGGATTCACTAAAATATAGCCTTTATTTACTCACTTGGCATTTCCCATTAAGACCTATACACAACTTGTCCACCACTCTAAAGCTTATTTTTTTACCATAAAAAGATAATACTAACAGCAGGCAGATTACTAAATATTGACAAATTTACATTTGATGGAGCCAATAAGTGCTTTATAACAGTTACGTAAAATGGTGCGACTTGGCCTTTACACCTTTTTAACCTCCTACTCAACTTAACGTTAGAATGCAAAACGAAACCAAAACAGCAGTACCTGTAGGCATTGCTGGGGCCACCAAGCATGTCGCAGCTGTAGTCGGAGCTGTGTGGTTCAGACGACTTGGTCACGACCTGCCATCTAACCGGTGACAGGCACCAGTGCAGCGACCAGTTGCTTGGCCGTATGTGAATGTCCGAGTTGACAAACTGTAGCGGCAGTGGCAGCTGGGTAGACGGAGCAATGGTCAATGTTCGGACTTTTTCTACATCACACCATGTCCATACTGCACGCTATGTACAGGCTCTGTATTACATCATAAAAATCACATCTAGCAAAATGTGTCGGCCCACTGCCAAAGTATTATTATTTATGTAGCAATCTGCCTAGCTGCACACATACGGTACTTAATTATTTGGAATTTCAACTGAAAGTCCACTTTTACACTGCCACTGTGCAAGCAATGTGGCCAGCTAAATCAACAGTCAGTGCCTTTAACTGACTGGTCGGTCCTAGTCAAAGTCACTATACTATCATGCAGAACTTGCCGTTACTTCCCTAGCAATGGCTGTGATCATTGCCAGAACTCATTTTACATACCCACGGAAGGACGACCAGGCTGAGTTAACCCAGATGGCATGGTCGTATATCATCAGAACGGTATACCCACAAACAGCAAGCACTAACTGGATTCGACATCAATTAACTTAGCTGATCAAGATCACAACATGTTAAACACTATGCCAAGCTATGTGTGCAATCAATTACATGATACTGCAAATCCCACCACAAAACTGCATTCAGCATAATTATTAGAGCTGTCAAATTAATGCATTAATGCATTAAAAAAAATTAATGCACATTAAAAAAAATTAATGCACGTTGAAAAAATTCATGCACGTATGTAAATTTATGTTAATTTACTAAGTTTTGTAAAGCACAAGTGTCAATATTGCGTTAAACTGCAGTTTTTTGACAATCAGATGAATTCAAGTAGCTAAACTGTAGTTGCTGTTCCATCACAACTGTAAATAAATAATTATTCCGTTGACAGACTAATAGATTTCTATGCTAGCTATGATGTCAGTTATTGTTGATTATACATTTAACAATGTGTTTCTAATGTTCTATATTCTACATGCGCCCCCCAAACATCGGGGAGCCTGGGGTAACTTAGGGCCTACCCTCCTACTCTCCCTCTCGACGCACCTGGGTGCATTAATGAGGCGTTAATTAATGCATTAAAAAATTAACGCAGTGCATAAATGTGCTTGAAAAATTAACGATTTGACAGTGCTGATAATTAATATCAGTGCACAGAATGTATGGGTGATGCAAATCTAACCGGCAGAGCCATGGATCTGGTTGATAAGCCTGACGTCAACTTCATCATCAAGCTGATTGTGAAGCATCAGTGCCGACCGGACAGTAATCACCTTGCGAGCGCTGCCCTCGATGGTCACTTCGAATATCAGTCTGGCAGCTGGGACATCCAGAAACTGACATAACAAAAACACCCATGTCCAGAGCCGTATTTAAGGAGGGGTGTGGGAGGTTAACGAGTTCAAACCCCCTCCCCCAAATGTTGAAAATTTTGCTCACAGGGCTCCCCCCTAGACCCTTTAGCTAGATTTGAGGAGTCCTACTTCCAAGGAAAGAAAAAGAAAGGGGAGGAGAAGAGAGAAAGAAAGAGAGGGAGAGGAAATGGAAAAAAGGGAAAAGAAAGAGGAAGGCCAACCTCCTCTGAGAAAAAAATTCTGGCTACGGCCTTGCCCACATCAGCCACATCACAGGCAACAACTGCAATGTGTCCACAGAGCATGAAATGTAACTAAGTTAAGTGGTAACTGATATACTACAACATCACAGCCATTTCAAATGTGCGTGGTACAAACGTGCATTAAAAACACAGGCTTGAATTGGGTTTTTCCATTCATCGATGGCCTCATCAACACCCATTACAATTCGATGATATTGTCATGCATCCCACATCTGAAGTGAGAATGAATTAAAACGAGCTTTAAAATTTCTAATCTTGAAGCATGTATTTACACCAGTTATTATATATCAATCTCTCTTATATCCAGCCAAGTATACACATCAAAAACTAATTGGCATCTGCCAGGCCGCAGCTCAGTGGCAGCAGACTCCATCTGTTAATATACCATTACCTGACATTGGTCACGCCTCCGCAGCCCAGTTATGACAAATATTGCATACATCTGCTTGGCTGCCATTGCCATAGCCATTGCTGTCAATGATACTCTGCTGCATAACTGATTTTTATGGTAAATGGCAGTCAGTGCAGTGCATTATTCGTCACGCTGGACGACTTACCATATGTTAGTTATATAACGACACACTGAAGACATCAGTGAGGGAAAAGAAAGAGGAAGGCCAACCTCCTCCTCTGAGAAAAAAATTCTGGCTACGGCCTTGCCCACATCAGCCACATCACAGGCAACAACTGCAATGTGTCCACAGAGCATGAAATGTAACAAGTGCTACAAGTGCTGTCAACATTTCTGAGTGACGACAGCATGCACAATTTCAACAATGAAAATCATTGAGTCACTTACACAGTGAACAGCAATTATTACAGACCATTTTAGATGTGTTGTCAATATCGGTAGCAGCGTGACGGAAGTAGACGCCGACCTTATCGACAGACACTGGCTGCACTTGTTTCCAGCCGTCGACCTTAACAATCAGCTGATGAACGTTCGGCTCGTGGGTGTGCTAAAATGCACAGTGCTTTAACTCAGTGTAAGTGCACTACCAGCCTGCCGACTTACTACTGCAGTGACTCGGAGCAATATATCTGATCTAATCCATTCCATGCTCACATTCGTACTGCCTAGCTTGATAACCCATGGGTGCAGTCAAGCGTGACCAAATGAACGACAGTGCAGTGTAGGCCATATGACTGACCATCAGTGAGTGTGGAATCAGTATGCTACAGTTGAACCACTGTTGGAGTGTACAAGTTTGCTCAACAATCACCTATCACACTCCAGACTATGTTTTAGCATACAGAAATCTAAAAAATAGGAAAAAGCACGATCGTCACAGGAGTTAATCAGAAGCACCTTGACAGTGTTAAACCGTCCTAGGTGCAGTAAACTGAACTAAACAATTCAGTTTTAAGCCTAAGTTTAAATGAACTTAGACTAGCTAACAGCTCTAATGTTAACAGACAGCTTATTCCTAACAATACAAACATCATTCTAGTTGAATAGTAGCAAAATTCTACTTTAAAGATTACAGAATAGAAACAAATTCAAACCTATATGTAAATACTCAGAATATCAACAAAATCATGCAACACACATATTCACAACAAAATCAGTCATATTTTATACAACCACGTGTGCGCCAACAGAAACAATTCAAGCAAAAAGATCAGGAAACGGTAAAGGCATTAAATGGCACCTTGTGTCTGATCTTGTCACGCTCAGCTAAGAGAAATGGCAATTCACGACCCGATTCAACCATTCTCCACTCCCCTTCAACTTTCCAAAATCCTTCCGAGTTGAAGTTCGAGTGCTGTGTCCTACAAATTCACGTAGAACAGAATACAAATCAGAAAAGAACAGCTTTTCACAACAACTAGTAAAATAAACAGATGGCTTAAACAAAGCCATTATAAATTATAAATAAACCAACGAAAAAATGAAACATGAAACATTTCGTAGCATGTGCATTGCAATATTATATGACCGAAGAATAAATGACGAGTGGCTGACAAATTAATGCACGCAGTGTGGAACCTGGTCAAAGCGCGTTTGACGGTCGCAAACTGCAGCCGACATCCCGTCTCATTGCGCAGAGCAAACGGAATAAATGGCACACGACGTCGCGAGTTGTACAGCACAGAAAAGTCCTTGCCAAACCTACGTGCAAAAAACAGCTCTGTAGTTTTGTTATGAATTTCCTATTACAAGCTACACACAACCTTTACCTTTACTTTTTTCATTGTTTACACTATGTCAAATATATGCTACACCACAGAAATATTATACCTATGAACACATGCTTACAGAACAACAAAGTCTGAGCAAGACAGACAGACAGATGGAAGGATAAGCAAGACCAATAATGTGGCAAGGTTGCATAATAAGTGTAGCTAACAGACTCACGTAGGCATCTTCTGATAGTCCTCAGCCCACTTGCTACTAGTCTGACTCCACTGTTCCAACAGAGAGCTTGTAATGTTGATGTTCAAAACTGAATTACTGTCCAAAGCTGCGGAATTTTAACACACAGACATAATGCTATAACAACGAAAAAACAACAAAACACGGTGTATAATTGGTTCCAATAGTTCAAAGTTCACACAGAATAAAGCAGCATTGTTTTGCACTACACATAACATAATGTTTATCATCGCAAAAGTATCCAGCTAGACCAGCAAATTTTTAGTCCATACGAAGAAAAACACAAAACATGATAAAGAGACACAAAGGACCCATCAGAGAAAAAAACCTGATAAGAAATAAAACCAGGTTTCAATTCTGTGTATGTCAACTGGACAAGCAACATATGAGATCTCTAAATAATTCACTGTCTCAGAGCCAATTGGCACAATTTTACACAAGACATGATGCATTTAAAAGGGCCATCGACACCTAGCCATCTAATCATGCTGAGTACTCCGATGCAACACAGCAGTGAACTGGGCATCGCGACCCATCTCTGAAGTTGTCAGTATTTCTCCTTTTAACATGCCGAAGCACATTTTTTTATTATACGTCTGCGCCAGTCCACCATCACATGTCTATCATACCATGCCAAAGCCTTCATTATACTGAAGTTGTATTTCGAAGAAAACTTACACTTAACAGACACAAAGTTAAATTGCTGACTATTTATAAAACTTTGAAATGCAACTGCTATATGATGCTAGAAAAAAATCTCACCTTCTACTCCAACTGAGAGCTTATTATCAGATTCCCGTACATCACTGTTCCATCGCACTTTACACCTGAAGCAGCACACAGTCAGCAATACAGCAAATTATCCATTATCTCACATCAAAACAAGCATAAAATAACCACCAGTACTATCGCTATCACCACTGCTATTACCATAATTACTACTTGTTTTGACTTTCATTAAACTGAATGACGAGTTACTCCATGTTAATCTGTGCATGAATTCATTAGCCTGCAACCTTCATTTACCGATTGTCGACATTTTGGCAACTGTTGACTGCCTTCCTCAAAACGTTCCAAAGAAGCCAGCAGCAGTTGCCTAAACATTAACGGATCATTAAATAAAATTGTGATTTGATGAACACATACGGTTTCTTGATTACTGTTTCAAATTTGAGTTTATTCGAAGTTCCTCCTGGTTAGTCTGTGATTGTTTGTGTGAATAGTGAAATGCCGAAAGCTGCTGAACTAAAACAATTGGTATTCCACAACAACACATCTGCACAAATATAAAACAAAAACACTTGAGTGAGTTAACGACACATCAGCACAAAATAGGTCATTCAGCGCCATATATGGTTAAAACAGTTAAAAGCATTCAATACATGTATTAAAAGCAAGAAAAAACTTGCTACGACTCAAAAATAAAAAGTTAGAGACCGACCCCCATTTTTCGATGGCAGGCTCCCAGCCAGATAATGCACGGTTGTAGTAGTCACCAATCAGTCTAAAGAAGGAACAGCCTTGACTCTGCGGGTAGAACTTATGCAGGATGTAAATGTCAGCAAAGACTAGTTCAGCCAAAGGCACATCAGCATCTTGACAGTCGTCAATCAGGCAAACAGATACACTGCCATCTTTCACCTAATAACACACCGACAGAGATATCTTCAGCTTACTATTTGACTATGGCTACATAGATGATTTATCAGGCCTTACTCAACATCAGAGAATGAAGTATATTGGTAGTTTGAATGCATCTTGAAAGAATAACATTAAATCAACAAAAGTAATACTATACCTGAAAACAAACAAGTCAAAATAAAGATTAGTGAAGACTAAAAACAAAGACTAAAAGACAACAAAAAATCTATAACTGACAGTCCTGTTGGTATTTGTAACTGTAGTCAAGTCATGTTGGTACCAACAAGTCAACATCCACAAACCATAAATCTTCATCGCACACATTAAAAATCCAAAACATGACAGTGAAACGCAGCTAAAAATTCCAATAACATAAGATGCGCCATAGAACCTCAAAGCCTGAGATGTAGAGACGACTATGTGACCGTGTTTCCATCATCGGTTTCACGTTTTTAGTCAGCCAAGTGGCAGCTTTGTCAAGCTGTCCATGACACTGAGTCAATGCATTCTCACAGTCGGACTTGCAGAACCCGAGAGCTTCCAGCTTTGACACCTGCCATGCTGGAAAACATCAACTGATCAATAATTCAATCAATATATACACAGTGTCTCATAAAAAGGCAACTTTTTCTTCCTTTAATAATTCATTCAAATGACTCTGAATTTACACGAAATTTTTACCAGAGGTAGCTGAAGAAATACTAATTCAAAATATTTTGACAAAATCTGACTGTTAGTTAAATATTTTTTGGTAGTCGTGACGTAATGCTGACGTCATAGTGTGACGTGAGTACAAACTGGCTTGTCGCAATCGGTGCTGACGGACTTGCTGAATAGCTGCCCTGCGTCGACAGTAAACTTGGTTCATTGATGACAAAATGTTGAAGTTTTACCATTGTAGGCACAAAAAAGCCCAAAACGATCACTTTCACACTGTTGTAGGATAGCTTAGCTTTTACACCATCCAGCAAGACAGTGTGAAAGCACCCACTGCTTGCAAGACGGCTGAGTATTTGGATTATGAGACGCCTGACTTTATACCCCTATGTTGCTTAGTGCTGATACGATGAACATTTTTTCATCGGTGAACAAGATAAAGTTCACCATCGAATCAGGGTTGCAACTGACAGAACCAGTTGAGACAATCCAGTTTGTATTCATGACACATTACAATGTCAGCACTACATCACAACTAGCAAAAAATATTTAACTGACAACCACATTTTGTTGAAATATTTTTAATTTGTATTTCTTCAGCTGCAACTGGTAAAAATTTCATGCAAATTGATCACCATTCGATTAAGTTATAAAAGAAAACAAAAGGGTGCCTTTTTTATGAAACACCGTGTAGATTTATAAAGAACCTTTAAAATGATCTCAAAGAGACCTGTTATAGGAATGTTGGGTGTAAACTCACCATTCCAAATGGCCACCATTCCGATGGGCTGCCATTGCGAAAGATAATGATCCGGGGTAAAGTGGCATTTTATCGTCTTGATATAGTACTCTGGGCTCAGGCATGAAAGTCATCGGGTCCTAAAGACTTAGTTTCTTAAGTATTGGATATTTTGAATGGTGAGTGGTGGCCCTTCCATATGGCAGACCTAAACCATTACAAGTAGGCATGACTGAAAAGCCATGACTTAAGCTGAGATTTGAAACACAGCCTGCAAATGTCACAGGCTTTCAGTTCAGACAGAAAATCGTTTCACACAACTGGTGCGAAATATATTAGAATAATATTGCTCAACAATATAGAATATTAAAATTACTGCACGCCAAAAATAATAACAAACTAAGATAATCTATCAAACGTTTATCGACATCTTAAAACAGTTATGATTATTTTTTGCCATAAGTTAGGACAAGGGTTTACTCAGACCTCTGCTCGGTCAACAAATCGAACAGTTCAGTAGATATTTATAATACAAACCAACGGAAGTCGAGTTCTTGGGCTGTGGTGCTGGCCAGGCATTGAGAAGCTGCTGTGGCATGGAGTTGATGATTGCCATGAAGAGACGAATGTCATTGTAAGACAGCCGGACACTCAGTGTCTGGAAACTCACCTGTAGCAAAACGAGCCACGAAAACTGTAACCACACACACTTAACATGTAGGCATGTAGGTACCATCTTGATGCTGCTGTTTCATTCAGCACCATAAACAGGTGCAACTGGTCTAGTAGTTGAAGTATTAAACTTGTTAACTTTCAGGTTGCAATTTGAATGCCAACGCAGGTCATTTGCAAGCAACCTTCTATTGAGCAAGTTGCTAACTCAATGCATGTCCAGGCAAACTCAGCTTCCTATCTTTAGCAAGATGAAAAAATGATTAGTAGCTTATGAGCTATACGGTAAAGGCTTGGTCGGCTGTTTAAGGTGGTGGTGCATCTGCTGACTCATTAACTCAAATTTTGTCAATCAGCTGCCACTTGCAAAATCGAAAGCACTTCCAGTCAAAAGTCCAACTCTTGTAAGCAGCATTATAGCATGTACATGACCCCTTACCACTTGTCTAGAACTTCTAAAATTACTACCATAAAATGCTATAAATAAGTATAGTTAATTTTATCAGATTCAATCTCTTTTATCTTTAAGCAGTACAGAAAATATTTTAACAGGAGCAGTATCAACTACACTGTGGGGCATAAAAAACACACCAAATTTTTTTTACCATAACTTGAAGAAGGATTATCCAATTTAAATAATTTTTGATACACATATTCATGGCAAAACTGGCCATAAAATGGTCATTCACTTTCCCACCTCACCCAACATCTGCTTCTGCAATACCTGGTATAAACAAAACAGACAAAATATGCATTAAAATCAACAAAAAAGCTATAAAATTTCATCTTTCCGGATATGTGGCCACCAACAGCCAATCAATTACAAGGTTTGACTGTTGTGCAGCAGCAAGGCTATTAAATAGGCCTAACATTCAGGAATATTGATAAATGTAAGAAACAATTGGTGAAGTCTGGATCGGTCTGGAATGCTATCAATGAATTGAGAAAGTATCTGCGAGCCGAGCCCATGTTCATGGGACAACATTTCAAACATTTTTATAGGCAGTAAAAATGGACAATTAGATAAATAAACTATCAGCTAAAATGATAAAAATATAGACAAAATGTGTGTTTTGTGTGTTTTTTTGATTAAGCAATAACACCAGTGCTTAAAAAATGCAATATTTTGTTTGTTCGTTTTCTTTCCCCAGGTAGTGCAGAAACAGACAGTAAGTGAGGTGAAAAACTAAACAGTCATTTGATGGCCAGTTGTATCAGGAATATTCCTACCAAAACTTATTAAAATTGGATCACTTTTCTTCAAGTTATAATGAAAAAAAATCTGGTGTGTTTTTTACGCCCCACAGTGTATATTACCTCAAGTATTGGCAGCCTCTCGTCTGCAATGGCAACATCCAGCAGGCCGGTTGTACCAGCGCCTAGTTTACGCTCTTGCTCCGAGGGACTGTTGTTCAGCTCCACTGACAGTGACATCGGGTCGATAATCGACAGTGCAGTTTCAGCTTCCGCAGCCAGAGAACAGGAGAAGACTTCGAGGCTCTGTAGACTGCATGACAAAGGTCGCTCAGAGCTCTGCCGATACGTCAGAACTGCAGTGCTCTAACAGCATACCAACACACATCAACTGTAGAAATTCTGAGTCAATCAAATGCACTAATAACAACTCTTATAACACTAATAGCACTAATAACAATCTCAACAATTCATCTCAATTCACGATAATCATTATAATACACGAGTTTCAAGGGGCCTTTCTTTACTGTGAATTTTACAAATTTATTGTAAATTTTACAAACTTACCTAACTTCATTATATTTTTGTCTATTTATGATATATAATAACAAGGAAAAAAAACCATTTTATCGCCTGTTTCCACATTAGCTGTGCTGGCTTCTGATCTGCAAAGGTCTCCAAGAAAACCTCTGGAAATTGGTGGAAAAGTAATTTAAACACACTACATGTGACTGCTGCTGCAAATCCAACAATGTTTTACCATCATTTTAAAAAGGAGTCATAACTACCGTACTTGCTGACTACTACATTAGTAGTTATAACTAGTAATTTGTTTGGCAAGTAAGTCATATTTATACTAAAACTAACATTTCACACATGTTACAGATGCAATACATTACAGCATTGAAGAAAACATGCTGCAAAACTCATCCTGTATTTAAAAAAAACTACTTTCATTTCATACCCAATCTGAGCACAGATGTGACTATAACTTGCAAAGCTACACACAGCAACTGCAACTTTACCTTCAGAATAACAGCATTTGTATCCCAGTCGGCTGTACTTTCAACTACCACCAGCTCCGAGTCAATAATGTTCAGGCACAGCTCAAACTGTGTCTCCCTCTATAACAAAAAAACGAACTAGAACCATAAGAAACAGCAGAAGAGCAGAAAGCTTTACAAAAACATCATACCCGCACCTGAATCACATCTCATACTGAATCTAGACTATGATCGTAAAATCAAGTTCGTACAAATCCACCCATATAAAATATACAAACAGAAGCAGATGCAGACAAACCAACAGAGGTAAAAGCGTAACCTAATAATATGAACAATCTATCACTAATACTGTACAGATATCTCATAATTTTTCCATGATAGAATAACAAAAATCACAAACATAATAATCTTTACACAAACAAATCACACTATACAATCAAACAAAATCAATGACAATAATTTAGCGACAATCGCTAAAAAAACCAACATAACATAAGATATAATGCTGCAACCTGTTCAATGCCAGGAATTCGTCTAGTCAGTACACTGCCATGGTTTGCAAAATACATTGATGGCGTGGGCCGCTTTTCTTTTTGCTCGATATTTTCTCTTTCTGTAGTAAGAAAAAACAAAACAACAGACATCACAGATATGCTGCATGGTAAAAGGTAAAAGGTAAAGGTTGTCAATTTGTACAGCGCATCGTCGCAAGCATGCGCACGCCTCTAATGCACTTTCGTCACTAACCAGAGCCACCTGCCGCACGGCCACCATGTGCAGCCTGCAGACACAAGCTGGCGCAGCGGCTGGCTAGGCAACCCCAGTCAGCTGTACCAAGGTCCCCACCTTCCGTAACCCATGTAAATGAATTACTACTCATTTTACCGTCCCATGGAGGGTAGACGGCTGAGTCGACCTACAATTACAATTACAATTACAATGAAAAATTTGCACTCAAAAACTGACAAACACACTGTCAGTTTAATCTAGCACATAAACTAAAAAGAACTGAAATGTTTAAAAGAAAAATGAAA
>Ga0209367_1000723_pt1 | contig 35929 bp, 19 predicted proteins | sample WorMetLIZISLAND2_FD_187412 | JGI IMG/M metagenome (GOLD analysis project Ga0209367, IMG submission 187412) | Marine gutless worms symbiont microbial communities from Max Planck institute for Marine Microbiology, Germany - Olavius geniculatus... ... | reverse complement strand
GTGGGACAACCCTGCAGGAGTTAAGCCACGCTGCCCTAGATAGGCAGCGGTGGGCAGCGATAGTAAGAATGGCGTCAGACACCAACGGGCATTGAGCCCACGGTTGTCGATGATGATGATGATGATGATGTTACGTCACGACTAGCCATTTCGAATTAGTATTTATTCAGCTACAACTGGTAAAATTTCCATGTAAATTGCTCATTATTTGAGTAAACTATGAAAAAAAACAAAAAGGGTTCTTTTTATGAAACATTTTGCAGTGTTCTTCGGTCGGCAAAATAATTTTTATTAACAGTATTACAAAAAATTTAATAACGTTTTATGCAACGTCAAATTAATGGAGTGTAACGGCCAATGAATTCACACACCTACGACGCCGCCGCCACTCAGCTGTCGGCGACAGTCGGCAACAGTCGCCAATATTCAAGTCTCGTCGGCGTCGTAAGTTCCACGTCAGACACGGGACAAAATCGCCCCACTTTATCGCACAATTTTATCGCGCGACAAATTTGCCTAGGCAACTGTCGAATTTCTATACGCAAACAATCGCCAAACAAACATGGCTTATAGCGTTATGAACAACGTCCGGGAAGTTTAACTCTGGAATTTTCTGGCATAAATTCGCTCAATCTGCCGCTAAAAATAGCTTGTCGTCTGCTACAGCCTTGAACCCTGAGCTCGAACGTAATTACAGCTCCCTGTGCTAAGTTGTTACTGCACGAGGCAAGTAAACGAATATATCAGACAACAAATGTTTTTTTTTCCGGTGACTTCTAATAGTAAAATTAGTACTATCGTCATAATTGTCTCGCCAATACTTACTTGTCAGACGATAAGCAACGCGAGAATAACGTGTAAGCAACAAACGGGCCAATCACAGCTTATAATTTGACGATAAATCGCTAAGGAATAGAGATGGTTTCTGTCGGCAAATTTATCCGTCAAACGCGTCAAACGTTGCGCAACTTGCCATGTCAGACAGGCAATTTTGTCGCTCAACAAAGTTGCGCGACAAAATTGCGCAACTTTGTCGCGTGTCTGGCATGAGCCTTAGTGTAGATTGGTCATAAAGCTCGAAAGAACAGCATGGGTGCATTTTCGTGCAATTATGCGATGATTAATGTTGATGATCGGACCAATCATTAATGATTAACGTTGTATGCTGAATGTTCATACAGAAAAACGGTTAACGGAGCGTCATCAACACCGCCATTAGAAGCAGCAGCAGCAGCAGCATCAACAGTTGAGTTCAACGTCGCCAAAGATGCAGTCTACATACACCCGACGAACAACGGTCTCACGCAGCGTACACCAACTACGCATGCTACGTCTGCGTTGTCGCCGTTACAAGCTGCGTCAAGGGATGACATCAGTACCGGCGGGAACACCGGTAACATTTACGATACGATAGATGAGATTTCCAGCGCTTCCCGGAATCACTACATGCCCATGTCTCCATCATCATCGAAACCGACCTCTCCGTCGGCTCGGGAATCAGCAGCAGCAGCAGGAGCAGCAAAAGCCGTAGATATTGATAGCGTGTACATACATCCAGCGAACGCGATCGGCAGTGATCAAATTCAGCCTGACGGCGCCACGAGTTACGGCAATAATTCTTTGTATAGTTTGCAAGGACCTGATGGGGTCGGCGAATCGGAAGCATCAACTTACCTGTCAATAGATGAGCGCGACGAAGACCTGGAACTCCCGAATTATGCGCAGTTGGACACGGAGCCTAAGCGATAAACTGCCGTCGACAACGAAGACGCATAATCGTTCAAGAAAATCTGTTAAGCCCTAAAAGATTACGTGCTTCCTTTTACAGCCGGCGAAAAATGGTGGCGGATTTTTTTAAAATATTTTTTTTTCAAAAATTTTATTTCTATAATGACATGTCATGCAATTTTGCACAAAAACTCACAATAACAACAACAACTTGGCATACTAATTAATACTCATGAGAACTAAAGTAAGGATACTGCAAAATAACAGCTGGACTAGATGCACAAAATTTTATTCCGTAAAACTTAGGCCTAAGTAATTTGTAATCGATGACTAAAGTAGGCTTAGCGTGCGGGAGATATTGTAAAGAAAAACCTACAGCCTACGCTGCAGGGCTTTCTGATATTTAATTCGCATATACACCTACATTTTAAAGGTTTCTGCTTCAATGACTCACCAGCGACGTGGGCTAAACAAACCCAATCTGCAAATTCCCGACGTAGAAATATACTAAAGCCAAAAACTTCAATTTTACCTAAAAATTCGCGCCCTCTACCCCGCGCCCCATAGGGGACTTTGATCACCAAATTTTGTATTTTTCGACAAAAAATTCTAACAAGAAGAAAAGTTTCGGACAAACTAAAGTTCACAGCGGGAGAAAGTTAAATGCCTTTGTCTATCTCCTGCTACAAGATCACTATGCAGAACATTTGTGTATAGCAAATCGTAAACGTTCCACGATTGTTTCGGTGTTTCACATAATTCAGGGGCCTGAATGAAAGCTTAAACTCAGTACGTCAAGCATCTTGAAAAGTGATCTAGGCTTAAATTAAAATGCCAACCTGTCTAATTGTTGATAGAATTGTGCACGAACATAATTTATTTCGCTGTTTTTTATTTATTATAAACGTACAAAACATCAGTTTATACATCTGTTAACGGCGACGTGCAATGACTGACCCATCGAAAACAGCAAAATCGTAAAAAGGTGATATCACTCACTCACATCGACTAGCTGTGCTGTTGAATAATATCATGATCGATTGATCAAACGGCGTTCACTCATCGATTAGACGCGTTTCAATCTCATCAGTCAGCTATTATGTTCTCTGCTGTTTTCAACCAGTCAGTCAAAACGTATTTGCATAGGTTATTACAACAACAACAATATTTATTTGGGAAAAAGCAACCAGGCTGCCAGAAAGGGCACAGGCCCATCAAAGCTGGCCACCCAAAAATCAAATAAAGAAAATGCAATACATGCACAGAGAAACATACAGAACAAAAATATACAGAACAAAAAACAATATTATGACGTGCGAAAATTAGCTACGCACGCACGTAGTGAGATAAGCCTAATTACAACAGTTTACAAAAACAGACTGTAGTCTTTATTATATTACACTGCAATAATGCCATTCGCTGTGTATTGGCACCCGCATGGGGCTCATGGGGCCCTCAGAGCCCAGTTGAAATTAATAAATAGCTGTCTATTAATAAATATTTTTGACCGTTAAATTCTCAGTTAAATTTGCGTAACACGAAAAGCATTAAAACAGATACGACGACATCAAAAAACATCTAACAATTTCTGCAGAGACCGGGAACACTTTAGTGTGTCTACTAGCGGCGTAGCCAAAAATGTAAATGTGGAAGAGGACTTGCCTTTCTCTCTTAAATTTCCCTTCCTCCTTTTCTTTTCTGTTTTTACCTTCCATTACCTTACGCCCCCTTCTTTCCCCTTTTTGCCATCCCCATTTTCACTCACCCTTTAGAAGTAGGAGCCCTGTAGCTCTTTATCCGAAGATTAAATTTGGTGCATTATAACGTTTTAAATTAAAGTATATGTGATTCGGTGCATGGGAATAATTTTACATGTCATTATTTTAAAAGGTCTTTAATATTTATTTTAACACAAAAAAATGAGACTGGGTGACTACGCCACTGCTGTCTGTAAGAGTAAACAATCGATGAAACCAGCATCACTGAGAGGGTGTCTACATGTACAATTTTTGCACAATTGTTGCGCAACAGTAGGCACTCGCCGTCTAACAGCGTCGGCGACTAAGTGACTACGCGCACGTACGCGTCAACGTCGCAGCGACCGCCAGCCACCCACGCTTATGGCCAATTCACATCAACGACGCCGATGAAACTCAGCAGTTGAGGTTGAGTCGCGTCAGTGTCGTAGGTGTGAACTGGCCATTAGGCGGTAAGTGTCTCCTGTTGCACTGCAACACTATTAAGCAACAGTTTCCCACTAACCAACCTTTAATCATTTTAGTGTGTCTTAAAACATACGTGACAGCTCTTCGCTGAATAACTGACGATTCGTTAAACAAACTGAAATACTTGAAGGGTCCAACTGAAAGTGGATTAAGTCAATATTATTAGATCCTTCTTGGACTTAGTCCACTTTCGTTCAGACCCTTCATTTACTTTTAGACAATAATTGTTAGTCGAAAGTCGAAACAAAAGTAAGTAAGTAAGTAGTCTGCATTTGTAACGCGCCATATGTCAAAACAGAAGTTCGAATCGTAACTAAGAATTAATTAATCGTATTTTTTGTAACGTTAACTGTTAAAAAGTCTTTTAGTCATGCTTTACTAGCAGTAACGACTGGCGACTCAGCGGGGATAAGCGACGAGGCAATTTTTTTCTCACATTTTAACCTGTTAAAAATTTTCTTCTTGTCGAAGACTACAGTATCTTCCGCAAATACAAAATTTGAGACTGACAAAACATCCATTTTGAGGAAAATTTACGGGCATAATGGACAGTTTTAGCACCCACGTGGGCCACGTCTTCTCTGTGGTAAATTTGTAGCTGTTATCTGTGGAAAAACTGCAACTTCCTGTTACCCCTCCCTTCCTCAAAAAATTTTTCTAACTACATGAGCAGCCGATAGACGAGTTGGTTGCCTTTGTCCCAGCCGTAGAGCGTTTTCTCGGCCGGATTATAAGCGATCATGTTATTCATCTCGAACGGGTTGGTGAACGTTAGCCGGATGCCACTGATCTTGCGGTCGGCGTAGAGGTCGTAAGCGTAGTCTACGCTGGTGGTCTTGGCTCGGGTATCTCGCACGAGGTACATGACACCGCACACGATGAAAGAGTTGCCGTAGCCTCGGTGTTGAACCGGTAGTGACCAGACCTTTTCGACTTCCAGCTTGGGTTCGGTGGATAACTTTGTAACGCGCAGCACGTCGGTGACTTCGTTGTCGACGCTACGTTTGCAATTACAATCGCACAACAACGTTTATAGTGTCTCATACGATACTTGATAGCAGCGCTTAAAAATAGGCAATTAAAAAATCTGAGCTAAGCTCGTAAAACGCGCGACAACATCGGTTAAAATTATTTCGGCGCTATTCCGTGGCAGTATTCACTTTTGAAATATGCATCGCAACTTCAAATCGCGATAAAATCATTAAAACCCGGCTAATTTTATACTTCAAAGTCGTTCAAGGTCATCAATACTGATCGATGTTGATACCCCTAAAGCGCACGTCAGCACCGCTTTTTATTTTAAGCAACAAGTTTGTGTCTGTCTACAACCGTTTTCACGCTGAACGAGTTAGGCTAATAGCGGTAAAAAACGATTTTAGGGGGTACCCCTCTTTGACGGCCCCGTTCGAGAAAAATCTCCTGACTCAGCATCATGAAATTTTGCCGCAACAAACTAAAGACTCTACGCTGTCATAAGGTAAAAATCCAGCATTTTTATCTTACCTTTGCAGGAATCAGTACCTAGTTGTGACCGACGGGCAGACAGAATTGCGGTAGCTAATACGCGCTCAGCATAACTTGCTGTCACGCGTAAAAAGTACAAAAGTAGCCTACAAATTGTCCATAAAAACTTAAAATAAATTTTGAAATACTGTATAAGTTATGCGAATACAGCTGTTAAAGTTATGTAAGAACTAACCTAAGCCTAGATAATGTGGATAAAAATAATATACAGACACGCACACACACGACAGCAGAAGCCGCCCGCATCCCTCATATTTTCAGAAAGGTTTGCGACGCTCATGTTTTTAAGGTGCGTACATAGCGACAAAATTGAAATGTACTAAAAGAAAATAAAAGTCATTTTACTGTCTGTCCAATGCAATGCATAGCATTAGACAGAGTATTCCCTTCCCCTTCCTCTTTCTCTTTTTATTCTTTCGTCTTTTTTCCGTGATGGTCCGTGCGTCCAATATTTGAAACGCCATATCTCCATAACGGTGAAAGATAGACGGATGGTGATGATAAACCTTTTTATATATATCGAATGGTCTCGTAACTGACAATGTTTATTGTTTAGTTAAAATAATACAGAAAGATGAAACGATCATTGCTGCTGTACAACATGAAATTAAACAGTTCACTGGTTATATTTATACAGACATATAGGCCTACTGTAAACTGTCGAAATGCATTGGACAGACTCCGTGTTCATATGAACATTATCTTGTTTTATTCAAGTTCATTTCACTTCTCTTCCGTCGCTTTGTATAGCGCTTTTACTCTTTTCAGCAGTTTGTTTTGCAGATTAGTCATAGCCTATTAGTCGATTTTGCAGCACTTTGTATTATTACTGTTTTACTGTAAATTGTCGTAAAATGAATGACTGACTGACTGACAGACTGAACTAGCCCACCGCTGGTTGTGTCTTTCTGGTGCGTAGACGACCCAAAGTCCGTTCTCATCTGCAGCCAAGTCGACGTAGTTGAAGTCGCTTGAGAACAGGTAGTCGTCGCCGTCGTACTGCAGGTCCGCAAGGACGACGCGTCCGGTGATGGTTTTCTGGGTCAGGTCGTAGCGGACTACCTCTCGTGACCCGGCACGGTGGTAGTAGAAGGCACCGGCGTAGACAACATGACCAGTGCCGGTATATGTCTCGTTCAACTCATGCATAGCCGTTACCTGCTCGCGTCTGTAACACAGACAACAAGAATCCCAGCTGTCGCTAGGGCGAGGCCGACCGCACCGCCTACGTCCGAAGCCCAGCGTCCGACTTTCAATCACGGAGAATTGCGGCCAAATCGCTGCAGAGGGACACCACCGCCCTATTCGATGGTACCATCGCAGATCCCATACGACTTACCGTTTAGCCACAATACCACACGATTGGCATTGCATAGTGCGTTATGACCCTTCAAGGTCATCCAAGGTCAATAATTTATATGTCATTTAAAAGCCAGTATGCAACTTCCTATTAGTAATCAATAGCAACCTAGGCTTTATTGCACCGCTTAGCCACAGTAGGCCTAAATGCATGACAGACGGACAGACGGACGACAACGACGACAAAGGGTCGACCTTTAATCTTACAGCTTAGCGGACGACCAAAAAGGTAAACGTAAGCGCAAAGTCAATGCTCGATTTTCATTAGGACTGATGGAAAGGAGGTCCAGTATCTCGGCAGTCTTATTACGAGTGATGGCAAAAGTGAACACGATATAAAGCAAAGATTGGAAAAGCAAAAACAGTCTTCGGTAATATGAAGAATGTCCTTCTCAATCACAGTGTCAGCTTTACTACAATACTACGAGTTTTATATTGTTATGTCTAGTCGGTTTTGTTGTATGGATGTGAAACATGGACAATTTCGAAAGTGATGAAGGACAGGTTGTTGGCCCTGAAAGTTTGGTTCTTGCGAAGGATGCTAAAGATATCATAAACAGAAAAGAAAAGTAACGAGAAAGTATTTAAAGAGGCAGGGATACATCGTACACTAACGAAAAAAATACGCCAACGGCAAATAGCTTTTCTGGGGCATGTGTTGAAAAGACACGGTCCAGAGAATTTGATGGTGCTTAACAACAACAAGAACAACAACAACAACATCAACAACAAAATCTACAACAATAACTACTACAAATGACCTGAAGTTGTCGTAGTTGTTGTACTCGAGCAGAGTATTGCCGCGGTAGTGAAGGCTGACCCAGACCTTCTCAGACCAGCTGCTGGTGGTAGAAACCTCTGTTGACCTCAGTACTGTCCGCGGTAGTGATAGTGGGCGTGGCTCAGCATCTTTAAACCACGCCCCCCAGTACGTGCTCGTGTAGCGCTTAAAGTCTGGCTTGTGGATATAACGCAGTCGACAACCTGTCGTCGGACAACCAATGTATGCTTCATTTTTGCACAAAATAGAGTAAAACGGCACAATATAATTAACTACAGCTGCGGTAATTTTTTTAGCAATTGATCACATGATTAGTCGTTAAATAATTGTAACGGTTAATAAAATCTAAATAGCTTTATTTCTAATCAGAATCATGTAACGAAAAACACGTAAAGCAGCCACTACAAAAAGCATTCGATAAGCAATAATTAATTTTTTCGTATAGAATGCGACTGGATAAACAAACACTATGCTAACAATAACAATAACAATAATATGGACCTACTGTTGTCTTGGTGAATTTGTAATAGCTACGTTTTTCCGTCTTTTCATTTTTTTTGTTAGCAGCCCGTATGGCACAGACGGACGAACGGACAAGCAAAACCTGTAATGTGTTTATTAAGACGGCCGCGTAACGAGATTGTAAGGCATTGGCCAGAACAGTAGCCCAAGCTGTGGCGTCATCGTTGCGGAGTTAGGGGAGGAGACAATTGCCATCACACTCCCCCTAAAATTTGGGGTGTCACAAAGTTGCTGAAAACTTTTTGGTCGGAAAATTTTCGTGCAAAAAATCAAAACATGCCACTAAACAAACCCACATTTGGAAACAATTTAAAAGCAAATTTAAAATTGTGAGCACTCATAATATCATCTGTCGGAAATTAGGAGCGTCTGTCAGGAAAATTTCAACTTTCTGCCCCGCTTATTTTTTTAACCCTCCACGCTGCTGGGCCGAAAACAGACAAAAGCACAGCAGACTGATAATCGGCAAGAGAACAGATATAGTGTCAGTTTGCATCGCCAAATGATGACGTTGATGATGATGATATAAACTGAAGAAAATCGACTACAGCGTTACTTACTGATGTTACGTGGTGCTATCGTTGGCTCGGTGGTAGTCGCCAGCGTTGTCCCTTCTGCAACAATAATAACATAATAAAGGCGCGTATACAGCGACGTAACTGAACTGAACTGAACTGAACTGATCAATGGGCGACTTCAATTCTATTCAATTACGTCGTTCTGCACGCGTCTTAACACTATCTTATTCGTTGATTGAAAATAGCGTCGACAGAACGCACGACACACAGAAACATCGGTTAGATGACAAAATACGACAAAATTATAAGCTCACAGCTTTTTTAAAAAATAATGCACTGCACTAATAAAACGAAAAATTTTAGTAAGATTTTAGAAATTTTCTGTGCTTCCCGTTGCAGTTTAGCGAAAAAGTAAGGACGAGCGAAATATTTTTGAGTAAAACTTTGGAAGCAAACAAAAAACTACGGACGTAGTTGTTTGTCTTTTATTCGTGACATGTCGTGTAATTAGACAACAACTCCAAAGAACATTGGCAAACTGAATAGTAGGGTCTACCCATGAGAACTAAAAGCAAAGGAAAAAAATAAACCCTACTGCAGCATTCAACGGACTAGATGCAAACAGTTCTGTTTCGGCAAAATGTTTGCAAAACATTTTTTTTTCAAAAATGTTTCTGCTTCACGACCTTAGACGAGTTATTTTATTTCTTTTTGTCAGCGATTAAATAGCTGATAGATGAATAAATCTGTCCATTACGCTAATGAATCTGCGGTAAATTTACCTGTCGCTGTCGTGATCCATTCGCTTAATTCGTTGTGCGGGTTGCTATGACCTGCCAGTTTATCACAGTCAGCATTATCAAACACTTTAAAATAAATACCTTGCCCAACTACCGTATACGTGAAAAACAGAAGAGTAAATTTATGACAGCCGAACAATATTATTCAGTGCATTATGCGCATAAATTTAGGCCTACTCGGCAACAGAAGTGACCAACAACCCATTAGTGCCTGAATTATTTTATAGCTTGCCGTCAAACTAGGTGTCCCATTTTTGGGGACACTAGGCATGAATGGGTTAAGAGGTTTGCTGCGGTGTGAAAAGTCTAGTCCAACTGTTCACAGTTCAAAAATTTATGCGATAGTTAAACGTTTAGGCTTATTATTTTATCACCACAGATAACAATTTTACACACCAAAGCGCGTACTCAGCAACAGAACATAACTACACTAACAAAAAAATTGCAATTAATTTTAGTTCATTTTTATTTTATCGCTCTGTACGAATCTTCAGAGTCTAAAAAATTATGAACAGCAAGCATCAGAAATGGAATAAAATAAACTAAACCAAATTAAAATGAAATAAAAGTGGGAACGCTTGGCTTTTATCTTACCAGGGTCGATCCATAAATAAGTTACAAAACAGTGTTATTCTGCTAATTTTCGTATAGACAAAATCCGGAATATACATTTTATAGAAAATTTAATTCTGGTTACCACCTGTTAGTTTTATTACGATGTGTAGAAAATAATATACAGATTGGCTGTGTTTTGTGGGCAGATGACGTCACAAAAAATGACGTTATCATCAAAAATTCCACATAATGTTCAGAATTAGAGATTCATTTGTCAGGATACACTAAATAAATTTACATTTTGCTTACTTACTTACCTAGTTGATAAAAATGAGAGCATACTATACATTTACTGTGGTTCTTCAGGATTGCGGACCAGTCGAGATCGTCGACGTAGACGGAATCGCCTTTCTGTCCTTTGGCACCGTCGACGCCTGCGTCACCTTTGCGTCCCCGACGACCGCGGGTTCCATTCACACCCGGCTCACCTACACAGAGCACAAATTCATTTCATCCAACTACTGTACTTATATGGCACAGAATATTTATTCAAGCAATATTAATAACGGCTATTCATACAGTGATCGGATAAATATCCGGTCCAACCCGGGCCAGCTATTTATGCGGCGGCCGTCTTGGATGGCCTTACGTACGGTACCGGCTAAAGCTTTGTCTTTGTCTCTACGTCGGTACCAGGAGCACCACAGTCCATAAGCTATTTATCCGGCCGCCGGATAAATAGTCAACGCGCGTTATTTACTAAACAACCAAGGGCCAACTGCAGGTCTCTTACAAGTTGTACTATACATAATTTAAAAGCGTGAGAAACGATTTGAACGTCGAACATAGAAACCGGTAATGGGGTGTTTACACGATCCAGCAAACGTACAGCAAACTTCCAGCAAATGTATTCAAAATACACGTGCTAATGCTGGACGTTTGCTGGATCGTGTAAACACCCTATAAGACAAAACGGACGCACACAATGTCGTGTGAATGATGCTGATAATGCTAGTGTGCAATTCGTTGGCTGACTATTTTACTTGGATTCTTACTTGCTCCAATAAAAAGACATTGTCGTCGTAGGCCCAGTAGTACTTTGTTGTACGGCGGCGAAGTGACATAATCGTCCGTCAGTATAGCGCTAATGCTAATGCTCTACTCCCCTTAAGTTTTTGGCTGTCGAAAATATTCGAAAATTTTTTTGCTGTCCGACAATTTTGGCCCGAAAATGCAAAATTTTAGACTAAAACCCCCTTCCTTAAATTGCAAAAAACTTTAAAAACTAAAAAAGTTTTAAGCACCGTTAATCACTTCTGTCGGATATTTGCATCTATGTTTGTCGAAATTCCGTCCGAAAATTGCAACTTCTTGTTGTGCTTATACGTACTCACACGACGCCGCCAATGGCCCGCTGTCGTCGGTCAGCATTCCAAGTTGTCATTGAAGCCAGTGGCTTCTATCCCCCCAAATCTATAGGCAAAATCAGGCGCAACTTCCCTCCCCCAGTTTTGGGCTTAGGTCACCCAATTTCTAACTCAAGTTTTCCCCCATTTTAGGCTTCTTCCCCACCTAGGAAAAGTTTTGTTGAAAGTGTAAATTAAAAAATAAAACGGAGTAAAAAATAAGGGAAGTAAAAAATAAGGGAAGTTTTGTTGGGGGAAATGAAAAAATAGGAGGAAGTTAAGAATATGGGAAAGTTTTGTTAATGGTGTAGACTGAAAAATAGGGGAAAGTGAGAAAATAGAAAGAGTTTTGTTAAGGGTGCAGTTTGCCCAGTAAAAATAAAGGGAAGTAAAAAATAAGAAAGAAGTTTTGTTGAAGGTGTGAATTGGGATAGAAGCCATTGATTGAAGCTAAGTCCGTCTTGTCATGAGTGTGGACCACCAACTTAACAGAAATTGCTTTATGATTTTTACTTATCCTAGACTGCGTAATAAGTATATAATAATTATTGATATGGATGTAATACAATATACATTATTGATGAATTAGTTACGTAGAGGCCTACCTGCACTTCCTGGCAAGCCGATTGGTCCTTGCAACCCCGGTGGGCCCATAGACCCAACAGCGCCCCGTGGTCCTACTGCACCGATTGGACCTAAACATCAGTGACACAGCCATAATTAAAAATAAAAGGTAAACGCAAAAGGGTGCCCATAACTAGCTTTTAACAGTACAGTACGATTTTGATTATTTTCTTGAGGAACAGCTGATCAAATTCGCACATTCAATGCCGTTTAATTAAACGTGTGCTTACTGGTCTGGAGGACTGGGGGCTGGACTCCGTGAGGCCCCCTAGCTACGCCACTGGCAGGACGCCCCTTAAACACACTACGCAAGCCCCCTCTCCTTCCAATGTTTAGCCCATCCTCTCAACGTTGGATCGAACTTTTTTCACATCGAGCATAGTCAAATGCTGCATTGCCCCCAATGACAGATGACGATATATTTACACTTATGATTGCCCAAAAAATTTTCCAAGGGGGAAGAAGTTGAGGCGTCAAATGAAGTAAAAAATAAACGATAAAGGGTATTTCCCTCCCCGACCTATAAGAAAATATGGGGGAGCGTCGTAAGACCCCTATAGTGGGATCTGGGGCGGAGCCCCCGCCGATAATAAATGTGATGCATTTTTAGCTTCATAAAACACTTCTAGTCATGTTTTGGTGGTGTGATGACAGCCGTCCCCCTTGAAGTCCTAAAAGTTGCCCCCTGAGAAGAGTAATCGCTTTGAGCGTAGTTCTCAATCGACGTAGACACCCCTGCCCTGCGATTTCCGCCGCTAGTAGCTCCGTCTGTTGGACAGATGTAGACGTAATAAACATGAGTTGCTTGGCAACAACAGCAGCAGTAGCAGCAATGTCTGCAGTTGCGGCCGCAGACGCTGCATCTTAGAACAACATTAGAAGCCGCGAACCAGGGACTTATAGTCTCAAAGAAGTGGCCGGCGCGACGCTTAGTTATTATGTGGCGTATATAAGGCAAAATTTTGTTGGAATGAATGCGTACATGTAGCCTATATACATATAGCAAACAAAATTGTTGCAATAAGCTTACATCGATTACCGGGTATTACCGTATTATCACGGTAAAGTTATAATCGTCTCAGCAGCAAAGGTTATCATAAAATTAAATTCCGACAATTCTAGCGAAATAAATATGCTAAAAGTAGACCTATAAAGACTTTTTGATCACAGTGAACTACAGAACAGGTGAACGACAGATACAAAAATTACACTTTAGGCTATAAAATGTAGTTATTGCATTGCATGCAATGCGTAGTCCGAAAATTGTTGTAGGGCCTACTGATTGACATATCAAATGCTATTAAATACATATAATTATAATCTTAATTAGTAACGAGGCCTATAAACAACAGCTGTACAAAAATATTCTGAATAAACCAATATTACGACTAAATAAGTAAGCGTACCTATAAGACCGGTGTCACCCTTGGCGCCGGGTTCGCCCGTATCGCCTTTAGCACCTGAATTAGCAAAACACTTCGATGTTGGTTTCCGAAGCATAGAGCGCAGAAACTAAAGTTACTGTTTTTCGAAAAATAAACACGATATTACATGTTGCTGAGCGATTTGCATCAACGTGATATTATTATTTTTACCAGCGATGTTATCATAATCACTTTGTCAATGCCAAGTGCTATAGGGTTTTATTTTGATCTGAAGTTTTATTAGCCTAGATAGTAACTGTGACGTGCGTCTATAAATAGACCTCGTAATAGTCTACCTGTAGTGCCGACGCGGTGCTACGTAATAGCGAACGACTTGGATTATTTTTTGTCACACGTACCGAACAGAAACTCGCATACCCCACTAGAACATTGCTGTAACAAGATAACTTATTATTTTCACATTCTAACCTGGAATGCCGGGATCGCCAGGAAAACCTTTCGGACAGTACTCTTTCGTTGCGGCGCAGAATTCGACCAACGCTTCCGTCTGCAATAAACAAATAAACACAGCGAATGCTCTTAACTAAATATTGTTAAGGCGCCTACAGAGCGACGCAACTAAACTGAACTAAACTGGCATGGCGTAGTTTTGAGTAACTGACCAACGGACAAGCAGTTATGCATTACAGTAGGCACCGTCTAACGACGTCGGTGGCCTACATGAATACGCTCACGTACGCGTCAACCAAACGTCACTTCAGTTCAGTTCAGTTACGTCGTTCTGTACGGGTCTTTATGCTGCTTTCACAATACTACCTAGTAAGAAATGACAACATAGTTACAGCAACAATTTAACAAATTTGTCGCAGTTGAAGAAAATGAAACGCCTTTGACGCTTTTACGTGCTGTACAAATAGGTAACACGTGTGCCAAATGTTGCGTTTTAACAATTTTAAATTGGACGCGGTTGCTCGCAAAATGATGCAAACAACTTTAGGGGATTACTTATTTGGCGCACCCTGCACAGTGGGACAACGTGGCGATAACTAATACCCCGTTTACACGATCAAGCATACATCGAGCAATCATCGAGCAAACATCCAGCAAATGCATTCAAAATACACGTGCACGACGTATGCTCTAATTGCTCGATGTTTGCTTGATCATGTAAACGGGGTATAACCGGCGCAGACACGAGTGACAACAAACAACAGTGTAGGTCACACGATCGACTGTCGGCCAACGTGAAATAGGTGCCCGTTAAACCACTGCATCAAGTTACACGTTCGTTTATCACTACTTCAGACCGCGGTTTAACATACAGCAGCGCCTTGGGTTGAAAAGTAGACGAGGCAGAAAACTGCAGTTTTCCTTCAGACACTACAAATTTCCGACAGAAGAAATTATGAATGCTCAAAATTTTAACTTTGCTCCTAATTTTTTTTAAAACGGAGAGTTTTCAGCCACAAATTTTGCTTTTTGGAACGAAAGTTTTCTGACAGTGAGAACAAAAAAATTTCTGACAATTTCTCAAAAGTCCGAAATGGGGAAGAAAAGCAGTTAGGCTACGCTCTCTGCCATCAACCACCTCCGGCCAAGATGACACCGTTAACATACCACTCCAGACAGTGAGGTATCGTAATTAAGCCAAGCTCAGATCGTATAAACTATATCGTAGTTTTTTTGTGACGCACGACTGCAGCAGAAAGTTGCCAAAGCAGTAACAGTACGAGCTGGGCGTAGTTAAAGTGTCGGGTAAATAACTGTTGGAAGTGCATAAGTTTGTTTAACACTCCAGACTGTGGTTTAGCCTAACATACACGTACCGGAATCTTGGAGTATGTAGACATCCAGACCCACTCGTCGGAATCGACCGTTTTGCCGTTCCCGGCGGCACTGCTGTCTCGGTAGAACGCAGGGGCCGACGAGCGTCTACGTTGATGACTGGTGGTTTGCCTACCAGCGTTCCTTCGAACTCGATGTCCGATTCCACCGCTTACTGGATCAACCACGTCTGTGGAAGGACCATCACTGGATCCTACTTGGATTTCGCCACGGTCTTGAGACGGGGGTAACCTGGTGGTAATCAGTATCCATGTCACGGAGCAAGAATAGACGACGGTTAAGATGCAGATTAGAACGTACAGTAGTCGCACGTGCCACCACACGCCCTCTACCGAACGACAGCCGCACTGACACCTTTCAGCTGTCATGCTGACCAGTTGACCAACGTCACTCCCTGCAGTGCTCGCCACCTACCTAGTGTCGGCCGCCGCGATCTTCTGACGTCACACGATTATTTTCCCTTCTCTCTCGCCCTACAGTGCTGGCAAAATTACGAGAACAGTTTCATGAAAAAATGAACAGTTTACCGCATGTGAAATAGCAAACGATGTATATGTTTTTTTTATTAATTTCGGGAAGTGATAGCTAAGATGATTTTAACAAAAACATCTTAGGCCTAATGTTGTAGGTGTACCGTGTGATGTGTCTGTATTTACAACCGTCTTTCCGGATGACGCCACAGGCCACGCTGATGATAGTAAACTTAAATATTACGTGTAAAACTAACGAACAGTCAATTTTCTTCCTTTGGCAATTAAGCGAAAGGTTTAAACAATCGATAGCTGGTTGAAAAATTCGCTTTAATCGATCCAGCGCCAAGCTATAGATCGTCTATTTCACGCCACGCACGCACATGCAGACAGCACAACGTCTTCTAGCCGGATGTGGATAATTATCCTAAATCCAGATGCGAAGGATGCAAGTTTAGTTCCTACACACGTCGTAGGCCTACTCTACAGTCAGACTCTCTGAAGGTTTCCGCTGCTACCGACCACTGTCAGCCTCAGCAGTATAGGTAGGCTTAACCCTTTTTATACACCTTGTTTTAGGGTCGAATTAAAACCGGATTATAGGCCCTGCTCTATAATGTGGGAGCCATCACATGAATTCTCTGTCATAATGTAGGCTAAGCGTACAAAAATTTATGACCACTTCAGCGTTACAACCATACGCAATCGTGCTGCCCTAACCTGATTTGAGATACTGCTATCTGACTTCGGAAACCTTATATTAGGTCTATAGGCCAGAGATTGTCATGCTGCAACAAGTAAACTTTTGCATGTTGCTACACGCCAAAAGATACCCTTCAAATTAGGAAATGTCGCCCCGCTGTCTGACATTGTCACTCGTGTGAACTGTGGGACCTCTCTTTTTGTGGTTTCTCTGTTTGGCGGAACGTGATAAAACTGTCTCTGGCGTGTCCAATTAAACGTAAGCCCCTTTTGTGATAATTTTGGCAAATACGTAGGCCTAAAACGACGATCTTAACAAAAAAAATTGCTGTTACATTCTCACATGAACTGTATTGCGGACAAGGTGAAACAATTATTTTGAAAATCGGTAAATTATATGGCCTACCGTAAATATTTTTTACCTGATGCACCATTGCCACGAACGTCAGATTCTGACGCTGATGGTATAAGTGAGCACACGCTTGTGGCATATAAATCCCACTATCTTTACTGAAAACTCTGCTATTATTTGGCGAAGACGTGGAAAAAACGTTTCGTGTCGTGTTTCCCCGACTTGCATCACGGCAAATTACATTATGAATTCGTGCGATGAAAGGCCCTAAGGATGCCGGATGCGGAAGGAAGGAAGATTCCCAGCACTAAGATTCCCAGCAGCTGTAGCACGATTACAAGCAGCACACTAGGCTGATAACTGAGGTCAACCCACAGCGTACATAAAGTTTAGTTTCCATCAAACGCAACAGGCAAAACGCAACGCATGTGCGTAATTTTTTCCGCAGCTGACGCAGGTAACAGAACGGCCAGAACGCAACAATAAAAGCGGTGTCCATTTTTGCTTTAGCCCAGTGTTTGAATTGTGAAAAATTAGCTAAGGGTTGAACTTTCCGACAGTCAAAGACCGACCAAAATTGTGATGTAAATCGTATGAATATAGTATATAGCTGACCCCCTAGTAGGCCCTACATAATTTGACAGTGTGTTAGGGAACTTGAGAAAACAGTTGGGCGGGGTTCAACCCCCCAAACCTCCCGGGCAATTCAAACACTGCTTTGGCCTAAGAAAAATCATAGCGCTTCCGGTTGCAGCTGACGAAAATGCAGGGACGGGCGGCGAAAGAAACTTTTAACTTTTTAATTTTTTTTATATCATGACAATGATGACATATCATGTAATCTTACACAACAACTAACGCTCAAATGGAACTACGGCCTAAAGGCGCATACAGAGCGACGCAGGCCAACTAACTTAACTGAACTGACGAGGTTTATTTTTCGAGAAACTGACCAATGGGGGAGCAGGGCAAGCCCACTCATCATTGGTTGACGAGCTCTTGAGCATGGTCACGTGGTCACCAACGCCGTTAAACGGTGCCTACTGTAATGCATTATTGCTTGTCCATTAGTCAGTTTGTCAAATACTAAACCGTGTCAGTTTAGTTCAGTTCAGTCGCTCAGTACGCGCCGTTATAGCGGACTATCTTTTCGCGATCCACAGACCCTCAGTCCCGGCATGCGCCTCGCAGAAAAACAGACCGTTGTGACGTAAACACGCGTCACGCGTGGATGTTACTTGTATACACAACTCAACCGGTGAGTGTGATAACTTCTGCGCTGCAGTGGCTGACTATGAATGATTGATATACGGTACGCAAAACGCAAAACGTGAACGTCTTTCCCGGGCCTCTAGGACCACTGGACGGCGCTGATCTACGTTTCCACAGCCCTCAGCCAGACACCGGCTTACACTGCTTAACGTTAATTTTTTTTATTTTCAAAGGGCGGAGACATGTGCAAGGAAGGACCATCCACGCGAATACGTCACTCGTCGTAAACGTCGTGGGTTAAATAAGTAAAAGTAGGCCTATAGGCGAGACAGGAAGTTGCAATATTTCGACAGGCACTGCAAATTTAAAATTTTCAACGAAGTTTAGTTTCCGCACTTATGAGTGCTCAAAAATTGCAATCGTGCCCCTAATTGGGCCGGTATCCAAAACGGCGGTTTTAGCCCCAAATTTTGCACTTTTGGACTATTGCTTTACGAAAAAAACAAAGATTTTCCGACATTTTTTCGACAACCAAAAAATTTGATGGAACGCAACAATTGCCTCCTCTTTTATCCCTTGATCACGATGCCACTGGTTTCGACTGACATGACTGATTGATTGATTGTGAGTAGAGGTTCGATGTAAAAACACGCCAAGAAGAAGCCCCTACATTGGCACTACTGTACAACATTCTCTGGCGTCAGGGCCCCTGGGGCCCTCTATTTATGGAACCGCTGATCGGTTGAACATGCCTACATCCGCCTCTGGTTGCTAGAGTTCGTAGAGGTTATCACAGACGGATGTCGACGTCGACGAAGATGTCGGCGATCCAAGCGACAGAGACGAGAGTATCTTGGCGAGAACTCGCTGTCGAGCCTGCGCCAGACATCTGCCGTCACGCAGAGCTGCTGCCGCAGTAGCTACGACGCTGGACCGACGACAGTCGCCCCGGGTGTCAGTTGCAGGACCACCGCCAGCATCACCGCGCCACAGCACCGAGGCCGAAGAACTCTGATGTAGTCCGGCTTGACGCAACATCATCACATCATCATCGTCATCGTCGTCATTATCATAGAACAGCGATGCTTAATGCGGCCTGAATAACAGTAATTATCTTTCCGTCCAGGACCACAAAAGCGTCTATGTGTCCAGTTATAACTGGCAAAACAGAAAAACCTTGAGACCGACAGTGGTGTTTTGTGTTGTAAAGTCACTCCATGTCTTGCACAGATTGGTGGAGTACGTAGCCGGAATGTAGTCCGGCTTGGCGCAGTGACAGTCGGATCTGCTGTAGAACGCCCACCAGCAGCTGGTCAACGTTGTGACCGATCGTCGCTGATATCTCTATGTATTTGCAGTCGCGTTGCCTCGCCGCGTGCTTGCCTTCTGCGTGTAACGCAAGCACAAGCGCAGCTGTCGCTAGGACAGTTGAACGTATTGGTTGTCAGTGACCGTCAAGGTCATCCAAGGTCAATGATTTGCAGATAATTTGAAAGCCAATATGCGACTTCCCATTACTGATCAACAGTAACTTAAGCTCTATCATGCACCGTTTAGCCGCAATAGCACGTAACGGCCTTTAAGGTCATCAAAGGTCAGTAATTTATGTCATTTAAAAGACAGTGTGCGAATTTCTATTAGTGATCAAAAACAACTTAAACCCTATTTTGCACCGTTTAGCCACGGTACATCCGTGACAGACAGAAAGACTGACGGAGGACGGACAGGCAGACAAATGACAACCATAACAACAGACAACAGCTCGACCGTTACTAAAGTGCGGTCAGCTAAAAATTGTTATCCACACCACATAATAAACAGTTTGCACATGACTGAACTCGAAGTGTCCACCGCCATCTTTTACGCATGCATTTATTTTTTTTGTTGGAGTTTTCACAGCCAATTGACTGCAAGTTGTACCAGACCACCTGCAGTGCCTGCTCGAGTTGAGCGACGGATTTCAGTTTTGGCGATAAATTGTCAATACATACGATAAAAAAAATAAAATAAAATAAAATTCACAAACTTTTAAAATACACTTTTCGTCACTTTGACTTCACGACAAACAAGACGCACCCAGTTGTTTTCAATACGCATAAATCATTACAGCAATAAGTTTTTGAACGTGCAAAATTACGACGTTGTCGCAGCAAAAATTACGTAACTTTGCAACGGTAAGAGAGTATCAAATGCCGCTCAACCTCTGCATGCAGGTATAAACTTGTAATAAGCGTGTAAACTATCGCATAAAAATTTAAATCGGTTGCGCAGAAAAATGGCAAACTACTTTAGGGGGATTACTTTTAAGCGCATCCTGATGACTGTACCTTCGAAGGAGACAACGCGGCGTCGCACAAGATCGATTTTGTTGGCTACCAGTATGACAGGCACACGCCTCCAGCATGTCTCTGCACTGCTGCTGCTGTAATCATGGCGACAATGACCACGTGGTATGATGACGTCACGTTTGACCACCTGGTACAGTAACGTCACGCTGCAGAGCTAAGATGACCAGGGTTCCCACGCTTCCTGGAAAGTCCTGGAGTTATTTACTGGATTTTCCCAGGCGTTGGAAAGTGTTGGAAAATACGTTTGGTCATGGAGATAACGGAAATTAAAGCCTGATGTCCTGGAAAGTCCTGAGAAATGAAAATACTGGATAGTTGATACTGCAGGGTTCAAAGTAAACAACGTGTAGCACTAGCGTAGCAATTACCTACTGCGTGCATTGGTATACACTCTGTACCAGTACGGTATGTAACTGAAGTTGTTTGTCTTCAATCTTCATATTTAAACGTTGGCGAGCTCCAACGGCCACGCATAAACCGCATGGCACAGTGACGTCACGCTGTGATCACGTAGTACGATGACGTCATCGATACATCCTAGCACATCGTCGAAGCTGCGCGGACTGTCGACCGCGTAGACGAACAGAAACGCATCGAACTCGCATCTCTCTTTTGTCTCCTGTCCCCGCTGTAACCAGCGACAAAAAACGTTTTTTTTCGGAAAAAAAGTTTTACGTTTTTACAGGCTTTTTAGGTTTTAGGTTCCAGCGTACGACGAAAACGCGACAAAAATTCTAAGACCCAAGAAGAACATTTCTACGGTTTACGTCATGTAAATCGTTATTGTTGAGCGAATGACTCAGCCTGAGCGCCAAGACTCAGTCATTGCAATTAAAGTAAAAACATCTTTTGTTGTGCATCGGCGGCCACAGAGTAAAATCCATATATAAACCAAATGCTTTACAAATGTAAACTTAAAATTTGTCATTTATTGGCTGCTCGTAAACCTACAACTTATTTTAATTAATAATTATTTCATTACTCGTTAGTTTCCGCAGATCCGCAAACAACAAACTGCGAAAATAACTAAAACTTACATAATCGTATCACGGTGTACGTTGTATAGTCCAAATAGACATTTATAGTGCAGAGCGCTATAGAGTTAAGCAAAAATGTAAACAGCATCAAAATGACAATGTGCCGCGACATATACGCGTTTGCTGGGATCTAGGCTGACGAATTCCAGAGTTGACGTTTCTCCGTTTAACACGATCGTCACCACGCGCCGACCGCATTCTAACAACAAACAGTTAAATAAAATCTACAAATTAGCAACAAATTAAATGGTAAAAAAATGTTAATTAATTTTTTAATTGCTTCTGTGCGGTAAGAATAAAAAGAAACAAACTTATAAAGGAAGCCGAAGAAAAGTCGTACGTTGTCGAGTTGTTAAAAAGCACACCTGTTTACCTGAAAAACCATTTTGCTTATGCTAATCAAGACCTTATTTTTTGAACACTTTTGCCGTATATACTAAATAAATTAACCGTAAATTTTCTAAATTTAAAAAGCTTATTATGTCTAAAAGATAGAGATTGAAAGGTCTGCGTAGTTGATAAACTCTCCAGCGACAGCCAGATTCGACGAACCCCAGCTGCCAGGGTAATTTTTGCTGGATTTCGCAGTTAATACATAGTATACGGCTTAAGACCAGTGAATAAATTTATGGTCACAGCTCTAACACATAACAAACCTATGGTCATAAATTGTTGACAGCTATTGGAAATAAAGTGTCATTTTTATATCATTTTAAACTAAAAGTTGGTGCAGCATGTGCGGCGTATAATGTGCGTGTCAGGCGATACAACTTTCACCGATAGCGTTAGATGCATTTTACTCCGGAAGTCACCTGGCCAACGTGCGATTTTATCATCGTTAAACGCCTACTGTGATGTTTAATTCGCTTGTCAATTACCTTACCTAACGATGTGTGTTGTCTAGCGTCGGGCACACCCTTTGACGCCCACACCCGACCGCTATAATACGGATATCCTTACCACAGCCAGGAAATTATAGTCCCCGTATCGATCCTGGTTCGACAATATTTTTAGTTACAGCATTCTAAATACACCGAAATACTAAAGGTCAGTGGCGTCTTGGCGGAGGGAAAGGTAAATTATTATTCCTCCAAATTTAAGCTTAAGGAAAATGCTCTTCTTTGGGAAAAATATTCTTCCAAAAATACTCTGTGTTGGAAATTTATGGTAAAAGTAAAAATCTTGAGCAGCCATAATATGTTCCTTGTCGGAAATAATCGCAGATGGTTGCCGGAAAATTGCAATCTTCTGTCCCCAGTTTTATTTAACCCACGACGCTGCTGCTAATGCGTAGGGCGTAGGCCCTTCTAATGTAAAAACTTGGTCAGGGACCCAGCCATTCATAACAATAGTCGAACGTAGATAAAAACGTGGCCGTTTTACTACTCGAAACATTAAAACGCGTTTAAAACGTCAGCTGCGGTCCGGCGTACGCTGAGAAAGCTGGCGGATCAGCATTAGCTGTGGCATTCCGGACAGTGTTGATCTTGTCAATGAAAAACTGTGACAACTGTTCTGCTGTCAACGACGGTGTAGATGGAGATTCGTCTTTACTGCGCCTCAGTATATTGGACAGCGATGTTCACTTAATCAGCCAATTAATCAGTCATTACACTTTTTCATAGCGCCATGATATGTCGCGAACGAATCAGAGGCACATAATGGCAGAAACTAAGCTAAGTGTTTACGTGTACAGTAAGTAAACAGCTACGTTTTTTAACAACGCTCAAAAACGCTAATCAGTTTCGCGGATCTACAGTTTTATGGCAATCAGTTTTATGTTGTACAACATGAGATATCCGCAAAAAGCGTAAACAGAAACCAACCTTGCGAATTGCTAGCGACATCGTCGGTGTAGGCGGCGTGCAAGAACTGCTTGAAGATGGTGAATTTGCCTACGCCCGACGATCCAACGACCGCCACACGATAGACCGTCGACGAGCTGTTGCTGGGACTGACGCACGGTGGTGGTGGTAGTGGAGAGATGCATGGTTGCCATGGTAACGGCGTGTTACCTTGGCAACGGCGCAAGCTGGTCCTCGACGACCTGTTGGAACTTACGCAGGGTGGTGGCGGTGGTGGCGGCACAGTCAGCTGACTACAACGGGCGCCTTGGTCCTGTGACGACGGCGTCGACGGACGCCGAGATCGTTCCACCGACAGACGTGTAGCGCTGCTGCGACGCCTTCTGAAGCGCGCCCCGTCCACTTCACCACCCAGCTCACACGATTGCTATAGAACGACCGACCCGGAAACAAGTCGAAGAAACTTTTATTTCGGCGCCGTCCACCCAGCTCAAACGCGGACGCGGACGCCGCACGTTGTCGTTGCCCATTCCGACCGATCACCACAGTCCTGGACACGATCGTACTGCCGCCTATCGTCTCCTGACAGACTAGTTTTCCACGGCGTGAGATCTGGTAGACTTTGCGTGATTGAAGGGCTGATGTTGTTGTTGTCGTCGATCTGGTGCCAGGTTTCGAGACTGGATCACTCAGCACACGCGGCCTCATCGCATCTACCTTCAACTGCTGGTCGTGGTCCCGACTCGTCTCATCCGAATGACAATGAACTATACATAATCTCTGCAGGCATCTGGTCATTACCATAGCAACCACACATGCATCACCTTGGCAGTTTCTACGGTTTTCGCGTTAACAGATTCCAGTTGCTATGGCAACCAGCTGTCACTCTACAGCTGCGGTGTGTCGCGTAGTAACAGCTGCACGTTGCTATAACCATTAGTTGACACGAAGATGACGCTAAATTTTTCTATGCATTTCATCGAACAGCTGCTCGTTACTATAGCAACCAGGTGTTGTATGTGTAGGCTACCATCTCATCCGAATGACGTCGATCGCAAACCCGACTCAGATGCGCGTTCTTCTCGGACAGCATTACGTCAGTTCCGGCAGCGCCGTAACTGTCAATCGTTGCGGTCGACTCGCAGTGTCTGCATGTCTTCGAAACGGAAGTTGAACGTTTGCTGTGGCAGTCGTTGTCGAAAGTCATAAATCCGCCGCTGTAAGATCGCGCACGAAACTCGTCGAAATCGTCGCTGAACATCGTCCTCCACAGTTCTTTTTTCTCCTTCTCTATCAGTACATTTTGTCCTGCGAACACAATCACTTTTGTGGTGAACATCTGGCGCAGATGTCTGTGCAAGGGAACTAGAATCAAACAGCTTGCTACGGCTTAATTTGTTGTAAAATAATTTACATATATACAACGTAGCTTGATTTACAATGTACTTTTTGCCCATCGAATCTTATCCGAATCGCATAAGCTAAAGCAAGATTTTTGTTAAATATTCGGTATTTAAGTGATAATCTATTCGCATTTTCGCATGTGGCAAACGAATATCATTTATACCAAAAATAACGCGACCAAACCTGATCGAATAAACTTATTGTCTGATTGATACATTATTATCATTTTAGTCGCTCAAGAACAGCACAACAACCAAACAGCGTGTTAGGCATTAAGGCAGGACAATAATAGGCAACAATAAAATTAGTTACACTGATAAATTGCTTGTGAAAATATAAGCTTAATATAAATTTAGCTTAGTTGTCAAAACAACTTGATAGGCCCATAACAAAAGTTTGAAACTCCAGAAATTTAAGGTTGTTTATGCGCTGTAAGTAATGTATCATTCATACTTACTAACCAATCTCGTTCAGATCTTATAGTTGGACTCTGTAGCTGTTATTCTGTATAGCTATGACTGTCACTCTCAGAACGTCGCGTCGGCACTAAATGTATTATTATAGGCGTTCACGTAATAAGGTTGTATTTATACGTTGCAACAGATTGCCGCACGCGAATCGATTGGACACCGGCTACAGCATTACCGACGGCCCTGCTTCTGAGCTGCGGGAGTCTATAGAGGGTGGGCACACGGGGGACGCGGTTCTCCCAATTTTTTCTAGGCAAGGGCGTTCCCCACTATTTTGTACTAATTGAAATCGGTGAGCGATACTATTCAATATTTACACTACTTCCGTCTTTGCAGCGTATTAAAAATTGTTTTGGCGTTGATGCGCTACATAAGTTGACGTTTGACTTTTTACTCACTAAAAGAAGGTTTTATGTAGGCACCGGCATGCCCATAAATATGTATTCTGTTTTTCAGTTTATAACTAATTGTAGTTGTACTTTGCAATAGTTTCCGTGGCGGAGAAATGACAAATTTATCCTACAACAACTTAAACTTTTAATGTGCTATAATAATTTAATTGAATCTTTGTACATATTGTACTCACAGTTTTGAAACAAAACGCAAATTAAACGTGAAAAAATTTAATAAATGAATCATTTGTTTGTCATAAAACATAGCTATGACATGCGACGTTGCTTTGCGGTATTGAACTGACAGACATCTGGATTGAAAAGCGTTTACGGTGGTCCGAATTAGCAAACGCGAGTTCGAAAGCGATATGCACACAAAATCACCGATAATCAACATTCAAAACACAATAAGTGATTATTAAAATCAATATATGAGTTGCTTTGTTTAAATTTGTTCAATGAAATAAACTCAACACTATCAGGCAAGATAGTTTGCCTATGTCAGAGTTTCCCCACTTCTTTCTAGGACTGCAGCCCTACTAACCATGCACTAAGCTCATCGTAGTGTCATCTCTACAGCGGTGTCTCTGTTTTGTAGGTTGATCACAGGGCACGTAGGCAGGTAAATAATTGCCCGCTGCAGCCAATTGCATGTACCCGTTACCATGGCAACCAGGTGTTATTGCACCACTCCCTTCTAATATGATGACACTTTCTAAGAGTTCTTATATGTAGTCAACGTTGAACGACTTTTGAACACATTTTATGGAACCAGTAAAAAGCGCTATAAACGGCGAACAGAAAACTTAACCTTTTTTACTTGACGTGTGGACTAAAACAAAGAAGTAGCGTTTTTATATTTGCCAATAATCATCGCACGCAAGCAAGTAAATGTATAGCGAAGTTTGCTATCATTTTATTAGCAGAATTTTGATTCTTGTTGTACTCACTGATTTTAAAGCACCATCACTTACTTTCGCGTTAACCGTCTAACGAAAGTTAAAAATTAAAAGAAAACGTTGAAAAATAATATAAGTTAAAACGTGTTTTATCATTAGAAAAAAAAGTTTAGACTACAAACGTTTATCGCGGCTATGCTATCGAAGACGCTATATTTGTCATGCTGTTTTTGGACAAATATAATGATGATGATGATAACGACGATAGCTAGACACACCATGGAGCCGATAGGCCTAATTGCCCAGTGTGGTGAACGACTGACCCTCACTTTCCTCTTACAGGTGCGTGTTACCATGGCAACTGTTACTACAACAACACGTCTGCTGTTGACTCGTTGCGTTAAATTACTGGCAGTCGATGACACAAAAATAACAGATGACATTCTTGTTTTTCTCAACGTATCGTTAATCTGCTGGTCTTTTGACCCCAGGTCGAAACGAAGAAGAAACAGCCTGTAATGACTTAACTTGGAATAGTTTTTTACGCGCAAAAGCAGCTACTGCTTTTAGCGCGTCTTAGCCATCGCAATTCTGTCCGTCTGTCCGTCCGTCTGTCTGTCTGTCCGTCTGTCACACGGGTGGATCAGTCAAAAACAGTACAAGCTAGGATCACCAAATCTTAACCGTCGGCTGCCTGGAAGACTCTAGTTTCAGAAACCGTAAAGCTTTTCCATAAATTCGAAGGGAGTCACCGCGAACGATAAGGGCACTAGGCCTATATAAGAGGGGGTGGGCAAAATTTGCGATTTTTGGTCAGTAACTCGGTAACGATGCGAGATAGGGCCTAGGTTACTATTAATCACTAATAGGAAGTCGTACACTGGCTCTCGATTGGCGCCGAATTCAATGACCTTGAATGACTTTGAACGCCAAAATAGGGGGTTCTATGGATTTTTTGGCGATTTCGGGCTGCTACACAAGTCTACATTATTACAAGGTGGCGCTACGCTACTATCGTTGTGCGATCCAAATAGAGAATTTGGTATTTGTGTATTAACTTAGCGTGAACCGGAACTGCTATAGGCTTTCCCGCGTCTCGTGAGCATTAGCTCAAATTTTATGTTTGCAGGGTGTCATAGTAACAGGTTAAGGTTAAAGGTTAAATCGCCAATAGTCAACAGACCCTATCGCAGCTCTGTAACCGATGCGAGGGGTGCTCATCTCCGTTTCCATGGCAACGAACCGGCAGTGCGTCGCAGACCAGTGGCTTCTATCCCTATACCTGGTGGGTGCGGCTTGCGCCCAGTGAAAAATAAGGGAGGGGGATTTTGATAAGGTTACAGATCAAAACTTACGCCCTATTTTCACTGGGCAAACTACACCCTTAACAAAACTCCTCCCTAAATTTTACTTTCACCCCTATTTGTCAATTTGCACCCTTAACAAAACCTTACCTTTTATTTTTACTTCCCTCTTATTTTTCAATCTGCACACTTAACAAAACTCCCTCTATTTTTTACTTTTCCCTTATTTTCACTAAGCAAACTACACCCTTAACAAAAATCCTTCCCTATTTTTACTTTCCTTTATTTTTCAATCTACACCCTTAACAAAACTTTTCCCCTATTTTTACTTTTTTCTTATTTTTCACTGGGCAAACTACGCCTTTAACAAACCCCCCTATTTTTTACTTCCCTTTATTTTTCAATCTACATCTTTAACAAAACTTTTCCCTATTTTTTACTTTTTTTATTTTTATCTGCGCTAACTACATCCTTAACAAAACTTCAGTTAGCATGACCACTTGGTGTGACGTCATCAACATGGCGGCGATAATAAGCTAATACCGGACGTCGCGTGGACTCTTAACTGCAGCGACTCAGCGACAAAATGGCGGATGTTTTTGGTGTTTGGCGTGTTATAAATCACATTGTACCTGCAACTTCTGTAGCTGACTACAAAATCCCAAAAAAGTTTTCCAGTAATTTTAAATACACTGTGAGGCATAAAAACAGACGAAACATTTTTGTCGTCATAACTTGAAAAAAAGTGATCAAATTTTATTGCTTTGGTTCGAATATTTCTGATACAACTAGCCATCAAATGATTTAGTTTCCCACCTCACTCATTGTCTGTTTCTGCACTACATAGAAAAAACAAACAAAATATTGCATTCTTAACCACTTTAGTATTATTGCTTAATCAAAACGACACACAAAACACACACTTTGTCCATATTTTAATCGTTTTGGCTGATAGTTTATTTAATTGTCCATTTTTAACTGCCTACAAAAATGTTTGAAATGTTGGCCCACGAACATGGGCTCGGCTTGGAGAGCTTTTTCCATTCATTGATAGCAGGCTGTGTCGATAACGTTCTGCTCCAAATCAATCCAGACTTCACCAGTCGCTTCTTGAATTCATCAATATTCCTGAATGTTATGCCTGTTTAATAGATGTGCTACTGCACAACGGTCAAACCTTGTAATTAATTGGCTGTTGGCGGCCACCTAAACGAAAAGATAAAATTTTGTAAAGTTTTTTTGTTGATTTTAATGCATATTTTGTCTGTTTTGTTTTTCCCAGGTAGTGCAAAAGCAGACGTTGTGTGAGGTGGAAAACTAAACGGCCACTTGATGGCCAGTTGTGTCAAAAATAAACGTATCGAAAATTGTTAAAATTGGATCACCCTTTTTTAAGTTATGGTAAAAAAAATTTGTTGTGTTTTTATGCCTCACAGTGTATTTAAATTGTTCCTTAAATAAGCTTCTGCCAAGTTTGCTTTCACATACCTTCCAGACCTATGGGTGCTTGACTGTTTGTCTGTGATCCATACGGAAATATTCAAAAACGGATTAATTTGATTTGAACAAAAAGGCTGAAGCCTATCCTCACAATGCCATGCCATGAACCAAATCAGCTAGGCGCTTTTTAATTGTCACAATTTCGAGAATTCGCCAGTCAGTGTAACGTACTGGCAGTTTTCAATTTTTAAAAAATGAAAGCGGAAAATTACTTGGAGGTCCCTAATGGGGTGTTTACACGATCCGACAAACGTCTAGCAAACGTCCAGCTCCATTATAACATATGGCAGCAAATGTCCAGCAAACTTCCAGCAAACGTCCAGCAATTCACGTGTATTTTGAATAAATTTGCTTGAAGTTTGCTGGACGTTTGCTAGATCGTGTAAACGCCCTATAGTTGTGAAACAGTGCGCAATAACCCAGGTTTGCCGTTACAAGCAGTGTCTGTCTGGACCAGACGTATCGGTTCGGTTTTTCATAAACGGATATAGGCCCTATGTTTCAACAAGAAATTTGAGCTAATGCTCACGAGACGCGCGAAAGCCTATAGCAGTTTTGGTTTAGTAGTTTAGCTAAAAATTGGGGTGTTCACGCTAAGTTAATATACAAATACCAAATTCTTTATCTGGGTCGCATAACGATAGTTCCATGGTGCCACCTTGTAAATGATATAGACTAGTGCCGAAGCCCGAAATCGCCAAAATTCGCCACCGTTACCGAGATACAGCGACTTATTGGCCAAAAATCGCAAATTCTGCTTATCCCCTCTCATTTAGCGCCATCGGTCATGGTGACCCCCTTTGAATTTCTGAAAAAGCATTCCGGTTCCTGAAACTAGACTCTTCCAGGCAGCCGACGGTGAAGATTTGGTGATTCTAGCTTGCACCGCTTTTGACTGATCCACCCATGTGACAGACAAACAGACAGACAGACAGACAGACAGACGGACTGACAGACGGACGGACAGAATTGCGATGGCTAAAGCGCGCTGAAAGTAGTAGCTCCTTTCGAGCGTAATTAAAACGAAAACGAAAACGGGCTAATCCTCATAATATAAACCTATAATTTGGCGACAAGGGGTCCAGCATAATGCACCAAATTTGATTTTGACTGAGCTCACGGCGCTCCCCCAGACTCCCTGGCCGGATTTTAGCTTGCCTTAAAATTAATATGAGTGGCGAGACGATATCTGATTATTCTGGTAAAGCAGATTTAAACCTACTGAATGTTCACTTGAGCAGCATTGTACAAGATAGCGACATAAGTGACAAGAAATGGCAAATTTTCAAAATCTGGCTTTATCACGAATCCTGTGTTTGTTACCCCAAGAGTTTGGTCTTTAAGTTTATAAATAAGATTTAAAATCTAGATGTGTTGGATTGGACAAGCTGCTTTTTAAATTCTATGATAAATGTCGGCAGTTTACTGGTTGACAACAGCTTATTGAGATATTGAAGGCTGCAAACCGCAAAACTCTGATAGGCCTATATAGACAGACAGACAGACAGAACCTTAACTACATGTAACACAGTTTTCAGCATATAACTACAAAAACAAAATAATTCACAAGCACTTCGGTCAAAACTAGGCTAAACAACACAAATTTTTCTTCAGTGAAACAACTGAACAAGCATGCACTTGGTTAAAATTAAGCGAATTCCAGTGACTAATCACACGGTTACTGAAGTGAAAAACACGAGCATTGACAACAGAATGCTTTCTAACAATTTTTAAATCATGACCACGAGTATATCCTGTAGTAACAAAGCTAAACAGCTTATTTTTATCAATGTCAACATGCCCATGAACTATTTTATACGCAACAGCAGCTACTACTGTAGCGCGTCTTAGTCATCACAATTCTGTCCGTCTGTCCGTCCGTCCGTCTGTCTGTCACACAAGTGGATCAGTCAAAAACGGTGCAAGCTAAAATCACTAAATCTTCACCATCGGCTGCCTGAAAGACTTTAGCTTCAAAATCCGTAAAGCTTTTTCATAAATTCGAAAAGGATCACCCACAGCGAAAGCGCTAAATGAGAGTGGGGTGGGAAAAATTTGCGATTTTCAGCCAATACAACTGAGCGAGACCTGTCGTGCCGTCTGGCGCCCTCTGGCGAGTGTAAGAAAGCATCGTTGCTATGGTTTACACCGGGCTTTCAAACACACGCCGCTGTTGCGCGTTCTTTTTTGCGTTAGCTGGGCTTTTCTTGTACTACGTTTCTCATGCGCACCGTGACAAACCGTGACTGCCGTGGTAGATTTTTTGACAGTTTAAAAATGTGTCCCGGCATCCACGGCAATCATGGCGTGTCACGTTTGCCCATCCCGTCCCCACGCGTTGTCTCACGTCCATACCATTTTGACCACGGTGACCTGAAACGGGACTGCCGTGGCCGCCAGGAACATAGTGTAAACGCAGCATAAATTCGGCGATCGTTTTCGGCTTAGTTTTAAGCTTGCGGTAAGCCTCCAACATTGCACCTTGCACGTGATAGTCCACTGCGATAGATCCGGCGCATTTTGAAACCACCGATCTTTCCTCCTTCCTGCTTCCTTTTTCTTTCTCCGATTACCTTTCTCTCTTCTTAAAACCAGCCATAAGTGGCTCTAGGAAAGCGCGGGAAGCATCCCCAGTCACATTTTGCTGCACTGTATGCTCGCAAAACACATCTGGTTGCTGCATTTTTATTGATGTATAAAATGCACTTTATTGCCAATTGTACAGGGTGCGGCAAATGTGTAGACACCTAAAGTTTTATCGTTGTTTTCATAGCAACCGTTTAAAATTTTAATATGACATTTTACAGGTTTATTAACTAAAATCTTCTACATCTAAGTGTCAAATAAAATTGAGTTTTATAGAGTTTTTAACATGACCGCCTACCGATTTTTTAGCATTCAAAAATGTTCCGGCTACTACACCAATTTAATAACATCGTTAAAACAACACAGTTAAGTAATGATCCATTGTCGCTGTAAATGTTTGAAGTGTCCACCGCCAGCTTCAACACAAGCCTTCAGTCGCTTTGAGAAGTCTTTCACATCTTTGTCCATCGGTCCCTGTAGAAGGTTGTCCCAGATAACCTGAAGCGCTTGCTTGAGTTCGGCGATTATTTTCGGCTTTGTTTTAAGCTTGCGGTAAGCCTCCAACATTGCACCCCACACATGATAGTCCATTGGGTTCATACTCGGCGAATTTGGAGGCCACTTAGTCTGGTCTTTGGTGATGAAATATAGACAGCTGGTCCGCAGCCAGTTCTGTGCGCTGCGCGGCGTTGCGCGCTGTGTGTGCTGACGCGCCGTCCTGCTGCAAGATGAATCCGGTGGGCAGCCGGCGATTGCTTTAAAAGAACGATAATTTAATGATAATTTCTAAACATTGTTTATTAAAACGTTAGTGTTACGTCATCGCCAGTAACGTGGTAACCGGTTTTCTTTAAATGAAATAGCTTTTTAACTCAAACATTTTTAATGCTAAAAAATCAGAGGCAGTCATATTAAAAAGTCTATAACTTCGTCATTTTTCAACGAAATCACATAAGCTTATCGTTTGGAATTTAAATACAGGACGTTTTAATAAATAATTTTGTGAAAATTCGAATTAGCATTCCAGCCTGTTGCTGAGAAAACAGCAGGCTTGCCGTGGATATGAAATTTCCCATCCATATCCATATCCATATCCACAGATTTTACGTGGATATCCATGGATATATCCATATCCACAGACGCCTAACCTGCGTGCATGCAGCCCCCAATTTTTGCAAAATACAGCAGTGCAAGAGCGTTTATCCCCCCGCAAAACATGACACAGATATTTCTCACTTTAAATTGTTAAAAAAATAAATAAAAATTTTAAAAAACAAACACACATTAGCATTATCTTAGTTTACAATTTCCCGAGTTTCGTGAAAATCTACATAATTTTATTACCCCTGTTTTTAGGGTACGATATGTCGTGTGTCTGTTGTCTGTCTGTCCGTAACGTATGTACTGTGGCTAAACGGTACGTCATAGGGAGTCGGCGATGGTATTATTAAATTATATATGAAAAAAACTGCAAGCAATTCACTTAATGTTGTATAAGCGTTGATGTGAAACGGCAAAAATCAAAAAGTATAAGCCCGAACTAATGTATTAGCTTAGACATTTAATCTGTTCTCAGTAGCCAGTAAATGAATTGCTTGCAGTTTTTATATATATATAATATTTGCGGTTTTATTAAAGTTTGAAAGGTTACTGAACAGTTACTTTGTACACAACAACAACTACTACTACTACTACCTCTAGCATCTTGCATTTTGTTATTTGTTTAATATAATGGCAAGCCTGTATGTGGGACCACAAAATTAGTTTACATACCAAATTTCATGCAAATAGGTGAAAAAGCAGTTAGAAGTGTAGAAGTGATAAACGACATTTAAAATGGTGACCACCGCCATCTTGAATTTGCTACTTTTCTCGATTCTGGTCACATAATTTATTTCCAGTAGCAACTAACCACATTTCTGCAAAATGTTATGAACTTTTTTCAGTCGGCACCTGATTTGTTATGCTTTGTGTTAAAATACAAAATGGTGGCCGTCGCCATGTTAAATTTCATTTTTGTTTGATTTTATGGCATAACTACATGTAGAACGTCAAACTTAGCTCGCACATGACATTTCGTGCAAGTACGTGCAATAGCAACTAAGTCATGAGAGATAAACGAAATTCAAGATGGTGGCGGCCGCCATCTTGAATTTATTATTTATGTCGATTTTGGTCACACGATCTACTTCTGGTACCAGTCAACGACATTACTGCAAAACTGTATTAATCTATGTCAATTAGCGGTTGAATTATTGCTGTTTGTGCAAAAATTCAAGATGGCGGACGCCGCCTTCTTGAATTTTGTTTTGTTCAGTATTTTGCCATGCATGTATGTAGGACCTCCAGGGCCACACGTGCCAAATTTCGTGCAAACATATGCAATGGTAAAAGAGTTATGAGCGATAGATGAAATTCAAAATGGCGGCCGCCGCCATCTTAAATTTATTATTTTTGTCCATTTTGGTCAAATGGTCTATTTCCGGTGGCAGCCGTCTACATTTCTGCAAAATTTCATTTATCTACGTCAATCGGCAGCTGAGTTATTGCTGTTTGTGCAAAAATCCAAGATGGCGGCCGCCGCCAAATTAGATTTTATTTTTGTTCAATATTTTGGCATTCGTGTACGTAGGACCTTCACTGTAATGCACATGCCAAATTTCTTGCAAATATGTGCTATAGTAAATTTATCAGTTTTGTCCATTTTGGTCAAATACTCTATTTCAGGTGAAAGCCATCTACCTTACTGCAAAATTTTATTCATCTACGTCAATCGGCGGCTGAGTTATTGCTCTTTGTGCAAAAATCCAAAATGGCGGTTGCCGCCATATTGAATTACAATTTTGTAATGCTGGACCACTCGCGAAGTCCATTTGTGCACCTGAAAGTCCGCTTCAAATTTCATGTTGATCAAGTACGTACTGTTCCAGATATCGCGATTCGAAAATTTCGCAAATTTGGCTTCAATAGCCTATGCAGCCCCCCCCCAAAAAAAAATATCGTGTTTGTGAGGAGTTTTGACCCCCAAACTTTATTTTTATCATCGATACCCCAAAAACCTTATCTTATGTGAAAACACGCGTTTTAAGCCATAAACGGTCGTGATCGGTCTTCTGCTGTGACCTGTAGGCAAGAATACAAAAAAGATAGAACACAAAAAGTAACGGAAAATGCCCTCCCTACGCAGCCCCCTTTCCCGTCGTCCCACACCAACCACATGCAAAATTTTGCGTGTGGGGTCGTATCCCGGATATCTTTCTTATTTTCAAGTTTCATTAAGATCGGTTAAAAAATGTGGGAGCTGTGGGGGTCGAAATTTCGGCTTTTCCATTGACTTGGCACAGAGCTTATACAACAGCATGTTGCTATCGCACAAGCCGTGCTTTGGCTTAAAATGCTTATTTAGGCCCTCAAAGATCATGTTTTGGAGGAGTTTTAACTCCCAAACATTATTCTTTATTATTCAGTCCCCCAAAAGGCCCTACCTTACGCGAAAACACGCGTTTTGAGCCATAGATGGTCGTGATCGGTCTTGTGGTGTAACCTGTAGACGAGGGCAAAAAATACAAAAAAGGATGGAACACTAAAAGTAACGGAAAATGCCGTCCATACGCAGACCCCCTTCCTGTCGTCCCATATCAACCAAATTTTGCATGTGGGTCGTATCCTGGATATCTTTCTTGGTTTTGAGTTTCATTAAAATCGGTTGAAAATGTGGGAGCAGTGGGGGGGGGGTCGAAATTTTGGCCTTCCCATTGACTTGGCACATCGCTTATACAACAGCTTGTTGCTACCGCACAAGCCGTGACAAGCGGACAGGTCGCTACGCTAATTCCTGTCCGCTTGATCTTTGCCTGCGGCCTCCATTTTCGGTCCTTGCCTCAACTTGATATAAGTTTCTTATTTTAATACCAAAGTCAAGTTGGTCATAGGGGTACAAATAATACAAAAATTATGCCATCGGCGTAGACCAACAAGACTAGGATCGTCACCACCGGTCTTACTCTGAGTGTTCTGACATGCGTGACCCTCGACTGCTCTCTGGTCAGCCACCGTGACGGCCAGTATCCCTACGGCTCAATCAGCACAACAAACACGATTAATACACGATAAGACACAATCAATATACAATCAAACACAAATCACGCACAAAATAAGCAAAAATGACAAAAATAC
>Ga0209367_1000722_pt1 | contig 35981 bp, 25 predicted proteins | sample WorMetLIZISLAND2_FD_187412 | JGI IMG/M metagenome (GOLD analysis project Ga0209367, IMG submission 187412) | Marine gutless worms symbiont microbial communities from Max Planck institute for Marine Microbiology, Germany - Olavius geniculatus... ... | reverse complement strand
CGCCGCCCTTGTTTGCCTTCACTGTTTAAACTGTACTAAATTTGGTCAGTTTACCATCTGAAAAATAATCAAAGTTGTTGCCACCAGATCTCATATTTTAAGGCTATAATGCACCAAATTCTATTTCGGCTAGGGCTCTGTCACAGATCAAACAGGGGAGCTCATAGCGCTCCCCAGATCTCCAAGCTGAAATTTAGAGGGTCCTACTTCTAAGAAGGAGAGAAGAAGCAGGAGGAAGCCCCGAAAGGTTGAAGAAAGAAGAAAGGAGGGGCGTGAAAGGAAGGGAAAACGGAACAGAGAGGGAAAGATAGGGGAGGAGGAGAAAGGCAGAGGGAAGGGAAGAGAAGGGAGGGGAAAAGTTACTAGATTTGTTTTCTAAGGCAAAAATTCCTAGCTACGCCACCCCCAAAAATTTATGCTTTTATATGCAAAAAAGCTTGAGCTTCTGGGGGACTTTCATCTCCCAGACCCTCTCAATTCACACCTCTTCAACACGAAATCCTGAATACGCCCCTGACCTTGGTGGTGTTATATATGAAAAGGGATTACCTGTCTGTAGACAGTCGCCCATCCAGGTAGAGGCGATCGGACCATAAGTCCAACATCGTAACCGTTACGCCAATCCATTATTCGACCTAAATGAAATGAATAAGTAGAAAGTGAAACTACTTGCTTTGGTAGCTTGGTGTGTAATGGTTGGGACATTGGACTTGCGATCAAAAGGTCATTTGTTCAACTCCTGTGGTCGTGTTGCTATCTAGTTTTTAATACTTAGATGGGTGACTGTCTGTGCACAGGTAAACCATATCGGTATATAACCAACACCAAGGTCAACTCAGCCAAGTTTTGCATTTCTCTGAGGTAAATAGATCGAGCCTGTCTAACTTTAGGTATATGATGGGGCGTGTTCACCTGTGTCGGGTAGCAGGCGTGATCCTATATGGCAGGTAGTGCTCCGTAGCTCTGAGATGGGTTTCCTATGAAGAGCTCTACCATTTATTTAACCATTTACTGAGCTGGATGTTGTGCTGCTGTACGTGCAGTGGGTGGTCATGAGAGTGTCTCTGGCTGCATTGAGAGTTCATCATCACGTCGCAGACCAAGTGGTGAAAGACCCAGCACAGACTCTGACGACTTCGACTACTATGACAGTCACACATCACATCATCACGGTCATGACCTACACTGCCCGGGCACCTGCTGTGTCCTGTCTCAGAGACCCTTGTGTCCTGGCCCGGCACTGACTGGTGATCTGCCGCCCAAGAAACGTCATCGACACAGCCTTCCAGCCGCGCCACTGGGAGGCAGCAGCGACCACGAAACACTGCCTGATCATAGAACTGGTAATGGTATCATTCTTTGAATTTCTTTTTTTCTTCCACTCTGTCAAATTTGTTGTTTTTTCAGCAAAATTTCTTGCCATTTTGCATGCAGTAAACTGATCAATGGACAGCTATTTGGCTGAAATTGGCCGGTGGACATTTTACCAATGGGCATTTTACCTATAGCCAGTCGCTCCTGAAATGCAAGTTGTGCAAATTGGTCAGTTAGAGCCTGACTTGACTGACTGGTTAGTAACCAGAGACTGGCTCTTAGAGCTGGTAACAGTTAATTTTTACTCCTCATGCGCTACATTCTTAACATAGCGAAGAGGAGTATATGAGATCAGTGTAATATTGAGGACCGACCAATGACCGACTTTTGTTCCTGGAAGAGCCTGGAAGAATTTCAAATGGCCATATCTCCACAACGGTGCCAGATAGACCCATGGTCATAATGGATCACCAACAGGAAGTCGCCCACTGTGAGTCGAATGGTCACATGACCGATGACGTCACGTGACATCAAAAGGTCAAGGTCGTGACCACATTATCTCTGAGGCGCCATATCTCCATAACTGTGCCAGATAGATGCATGCGTTGAGGTATAACAAGACAAAATGGCAACTAGCGTCATCGACCATTATTGGAAATTTTTCCTCTCAGTTCTAAAATCGGGCAATATGTTATGAACTTCGGGGAAACAATTTCCACTAACGATCTCGTTAATTCACTAATTAATAGTTAATTCACTATTAGTATAATATTAAATGGGTCTCAAATAGATGCCGGGTCTCTAAAACAAGCCAAAAGAAACAAAAAAACACTTAGAAGAATACAAAATAAATCGATGTACGCAAGGAGTACGTTAGATTGGTCACAATCTAATAATATTTCTTGTTAGTAGTTAACTTTAGAAATAAAGAGTTATATAGTTCGCCATCTAAGTAGTGCAAACTCAGATGGATAGCACACATTTTGAGGCATAATTCACTGCAGTACACGATGGAGGGCAGAACGATGGGCAAAGCAACAAAAGCATAAAAATGCTTGTAATTGCTCAGCAAAATCAAAAGTTGGGGTTATAATATGACTTTGAAAAAAATGGAAGACAGGAGCAGCTGGCAGAAGTGTGTTCAAATGTCATAAACCCATTATTTGGTGGAAGATCAGAGATGCATTTTTACAGATATTAATGATCATGGAAATTGCAAAGAAAATGCAGTTTCTTGTTCGGCATAGTTTTCAGGTGCATAGTTAAACAAGAATGATTTGATGGAATTGCTTCTTGCAGCGCAAGCAATTCTGCCTATTCCTACTCATTTATCTGTCTGTCATCTTTCCGTTACATAGGTTTGTAAACTATAATTTTTTTTCAATTTATTGCTGTTTCAAAGCCAATTTGGTGCCAGAATCTTTGTATTTCATTTTATGGCAGTAACTTTATCTTTTACAGTTGGAATATCTCTGGTGCAATCGGGTAAAGAATGTTGGAGTGTTGTTTCATAGAAACCATGTAGAGTGTACAGTATACCGTAGTATTGTTTTCCACAGCTCTGCTACCAGACACCAGTGGTGTCGGCAACAACTTAGTCGAATGGAGACCGGCGTTTCGCTGCACGAGTGTATGGCGCCCGGTCGGACCCCGATCAACCACGATGATGACTGGACCCTCGAAGCCTCTACTTCACCATCGAATGTTGAGCTGCTCCTCGTCTTCGTGCTCTACCGGTTCATCCCAGCAAGTGTTGCCGCAGTTGTCGCCGGGTGGTCCAGGGGGCCGCCATTCGTCGTCATTCATGGGGGTCACCGCTGGCAGTGAACGGTCAACGCCAGCGTCCGAGTCGCCATCACCACGTCGACCGGCTTCTGCATCTAGTGGATTCTTTGACAGTTCGCAGGCATGGATTGTTGTTACTGCTGAAATAGTCGATACGTGAATCTTTATTTGTTTGCCACAATGGCACCAGACAAGCAGGAAGTACAGAGTACAGTACACTGTAGCGACAGAAGAAAAAGAGGAAAAAAACAAAAAAAACACACACAATACAGTTTGCTGCTTGAACAGAGAGAGTCCATTAATAACTGAATCAGTTGAGAATGACAACTTTTGGCTGAATGACAATTTCTGGTCAGATGTCCAACGCACACAAACCAGTATGAACTTGGACAATCCCAACAGTTTCATCGGTGCTAACCTTAAACTCTTTCCAATAAATACATCTCCATGCTTTTCTTGCACGTTCAATTATTTTTTTTGCAAATTTAACTGTTTGTGCCCATGCTGTTGTCAGGGTTCGCTGAACGTGGACGGAATTCCGACCTCTGCGCTGGCAACCACAGCATTTTCTTTCCAGTTCCCGGCAGTCGGCAGTCTGTCTGGGGAAGTGGTGATGTGTTTGTCTGGAGCATCCACTGGGTCAAGCGGTTCCATGCCGATGATCTCGGAGGTGAGCACATAGCCTTAGCTCTAAACAGTTCCGTCTGTCAAATAGACAAACCCACCTTCCCAATTTTTTTTTGCTGAACCTTTTAAAATATTAGTGCAGTTTTTTTCTTGTTTTCTTTTAAAGTTTTACTGAAAAATACTGTTTGCATCTCATTTGTAATGCTGCAGTAACTTTGGTAAGTTCTCATGGCTAGTTATACAATGTGTCATTTTGTTTTTTTTGGGGTTGTTGTGTAGCATTTCGTGACATGTCCTTACCTTACCTTACCTTACCTTACCTCCGGGGTGGGCAGGCTCTTACACCTGCCCAGCGCTGAGGCCGTGTCAGTTTGGCCCAATGCGCATCCCCATATGTAACCACAATTTACAGGTAGCGGCTATAAAGCCATAGACAGCTGTGAAGCCGTAAATAGATGGCAATAAAGCCGTAAACAGACGGCTGTAAAGCCGTAGTCGGCTGTGAAGCTGAAACCAGCACAAAAGCACTGGTAACATGTAGTAATCTGATCCCACGGGTTTGGTCAGCTCTTAGTTAGCTCCTCGCCTTTAGATTTTAGAAATCTTTCGGTTCATCGGTGCAAAGCCCCACCACCACGACAAGGTGGCTGACCACGGTGGGGTACGTGACATGTCATGATATAAAAAAATTTAACCCTCGTCCCTCAGCTGTACATTTTAGCCGGCTGCAACCGGAAGCACAAGAATTTTCTTATGCCTTCCTTTGCTGTCAGAGGCGCACTCAGGGTGGCAGGTTTTTACACCTGCCCAGTGCTGAGGTCATATCAATGCGGCTTAATGTGCATCCCGATGTAACTGTAGGCCATCTTAAAAACAGGCTGTAAAACCATGCTTGGCTGTGGAGCTGAAGTCGGCATTGAAGCCGAAGTAATTCACCAGTCACTTGGCACTGTTGATGCGTAGTATGGTTGTTCTGCCGTATGGTCTACTCAACCAGGCATGTTTTTTTGGAGTGAGGAGCTGTAAGCCCCACCACCAGACCATATTGGGGTGCACAATCAGCATAAATGTTAGAGATGTTTTTATGAATGTCAGAAAACGTGTTTATTAATGTTTTTATTCACAAGTCAATGCTTTTAACGTCGTAGGTGAGCACTCAGACGCCGCCCAGTTCGCCGTTTAGCTGCTCTCGGGGTGTGCTGCCGGTCCGGTGTCGGTCACAGCCCACTGTGCTACTCAGAAGTCAGCGTCGGGAGCGATCGCGAGCTTCATGGAAGAAACATCGACGCTCAATGCTTGAAGACGACCGACCAAAACTAGATTTTCTGAAAATGACTGAGGTATATGTGCTGACATCGTCAGATCAGGGATGGGGTTCTTGGGGACTGTCATCAACCTCAAGGACAGCCTGAGGATAAAGAATGATGACCTTCACCTTGGTCTTGACACCTTAGCCTCTAGTCATTTATAGTGAACGTGCGCTGTGCAGTAGTTTATGGTATTAATTTGGTGCAGAAAGGTTATTAGACTGCACATCTTATGGCTTTGTACATTACTTACTTACATAATGGTCTTGGCCTCGGGACCACTGGGCTGACCTTGACTTTGGCCTTGGCCTCAAAGGCCACTGGCCTTGGCCTTGAAAATGATGTGCTCAAACCCATCCTTTCACTGGATGTTGGCATTTGTTGTATTTGATGATTTTGGCAAATTTTGATAAGTCACTTACATGCCTATGTACCTCATCACCAGCAGATTTTTTAGAGATGTAGTTGAGTCTTCTTAGTTTGAGTCCAGTGTTAAGTCCAGCCTGAATAACGAAGGTTCGAGTTCAGTCACAGGGGTCCTAGTCCAAGTTGTGAAAAATAAGGACTTGAGTCGGACTCTTGAGTGTATTGCCGGATTTGAGTACTACGTCACTGCTTCAGGTTACATTTTAATAAGATATACTGTTACTCTGTCTGTCGTGAGCTAATGATACTACTGTGCATTATGCAATTAACATGCTCGCTAAATCAGAAGTTTGCTTTACTAAATTTGAACTGGAAATTCCAGCAGCATTGTTGTCGTATTCACTATTCATTGAGTAATGGTTGCCTGCGTTGTAGACGGCTTATGACAAAGTGAATCGTCCAAAAGTTCGCAACAGTCATCATGTACAGTTTGCTGCCGATGCCGCAACACTGACTACTGTAAATTCATGCCGAGTTTTTTTTTTGCAATATAATGAAACTTTTTATATGATTTTTACTCTTCGCACACTACGTTTCTAACGTAGCGAAGAGGAGGAGTATATGAGATCAGTTTAATATTGAGGATCGATCGACCGACGACTGACCAACGATCGACCGAATGACGACTGACGTCTGTTCTTGGAAGAGCCTTCCTGGAAGAACTTCAAACGTTCATATCTCCATAACGGTGCTAGATAGACGCATGGTCGCAATGGACCACACATAGGAAGTCGACCGATGGGAGTCGAATACTTTCGTGACCGATGACGTCACGTGACCCCATTATCTTTGAGGTGCCATATCTCCGTAGCTGCGCCAGATAGATGCATGATCGCTGTGGACCACCCATGGGAAGTCCACCCCCGGGAGTTGAGTGGTCATGTGACCGATGAAGTCACGTGACACCAAAAGGTCAAGGTCGTGATCCCATTATTTTTGAGGCGCCGTATCTCCGTAATGGTGCCAGATAGATGCAGCTACCGTCATCGACCATTATTGGAAATTTTTTCCTTTCAGTTCTTAAAATTGGGCAATATGTTATGAACTTTGCGGAAACAATTTCCAATAATGACCTCGATGCCAGTCACTATTAGTATAATATTAAATGGGTCTCAATTAGACAACGGGTCTCTAATACAAGCCGAAAGGAAAGAAAGAGCGTTTAAAAGAATACAAAAGAAAATGATGTGCGTGAAGAGTACATTAAATTGGTCACAATCTAATAATATTTCTTGTTGAGATATAAATAACATATTGTGAAGTATGGCAGATGTGAACTTTATTCGTGCTAGTTATTTATTTTCTTTCTATTTAGTTTTTTCTGTTATTTTTTTTATCTTGGTTATATAGCTGCTGCTAGGAATCAATTGGCAACAGCATATGCGCAACGACGAAGTCAGAAGGTTAACCAAGCAACCCCATCTCTCAGCCATAGTCCAGTCAAGGCGCCTGTCCCTGTTCGGGCACATTGCACGAATGCCTGATGAAACAGATTCAAAACAGATCTTAACAGCATCCCCCGCAGGAAACTGGAGGAGACCACTGGGACGTCCTCGTATCACATGAATGAAAACCATTCAGCAGGATCTGAAATCCAGCGATTTCAATATGGATGACGCAGTTGACCTGGCTCAGAACTGTCCACTCTGGAGATTGATGTCTACATTTGGCGCTACGCACTCTAGTGATGCTTGCCAGAAATGATGATGATGATGGTTATATACAGTCAACTGTGCTGGCTACTGTTGGTTTTCTTTGCATACTTTATGCAGTGTCATGCATATTGTGCTTTTTAACCCAAACCAGCTGATATTTTTGTTTAAAATCTGTTCACATTAATTTGTCTTACAACTCAACCAAATATGGTTAAATCTTAGTCACTTTGAGTTTTTTTGTACTATTTTAAATACATATTAGTCTATTTTGCCATTGTTTAGGGATGTCATTGTTACCAATGTTTTGTTGTTCAAAGGCCTAAGTTACAAAACGTCGTTGAACAGTCGTAAAATTGTTGTAAAATCTTTGCAACTTTGTCGTATCTTTGTCATAAATCAACAAGTTATGATGTCATAAGATTGTTATAAAAACGTCATATTCGAGAATATTGGAAGCTGCTTTTACGAGTTTGTAACTCTCTGGCAATTTTGTCATAACTCTGTAGTCGCTAAAATTAGCCAGCCAATCAACCGCCGTTACGTTGACCTCAACCACGACCTCAACCAATCGTGATGCAGTGTCACTGAGCTGGCAGCACACGGCACTGCACGCCGATCGTCTGCTTCCGCCGTTGCCAATGGTTACCAATGTAAACAATAACAAGTGAACTGATTTTGTGGCAATTTTGTTGCCTGAAATTACCGCAAATGAAATTTATACGTATTACGGCACTATGTGAGAATTATGTACTAACGAAAAATCGAAATAATTACTGCATGCATGCTTGATGCTGTCGTATGACAGCTAATGAGCTGTCGTTCATTTTGTCGTACAATTTTTTGTAAATCGCGTTTTATCATAAATCTGTCATAAACCTGCCCTATGTCGTCACATTGTCGTAAATTTGTCTTACGATGTTTTGTAGATTTGGCCCCAGAACACATCATTTTATACCATACCAACTAATTAGGCTAATAGTGCAAATGACATAGTGATGATGACGTCGTCATAATAAAATTCATAGCTAGTGCTCAGGAATAAATTGCCTATAGAAAGCATATCTTGGACTTTTCATATTTCATATATTAATCGAATGATGCCATTCTGTATAGCATACTGACATCGAACAGCCATCGTACAATATTGTACATTATTGTGTGTGTAGGATATTGAATTATCCCACCAAGGAGATGCATTCCGGGGGTTTGCACCGCAAAAGCACTCATTTTCGATGACGGCGCCAGTATGTGACAGAATTGATGCCAACACCACCGCCATGATGTATTCTTCACCGCACTGCATCGTTAATTCAGTCTCAGAGGACGAAGAGTTGCTGGGCTTTTCTGAGCATCAGCTGGCAGGATTCCCCGATTGTCGGCAGCAGTTTATCAACTCCACTTTTGACAGTGTCGGTAGCACCATCAGCGACCATCTGCCACTGGAAAGTGTTGCTACCACTTCCAGCTCACCGTCTTGCTGCTTCCACGAGGGAGAGGGAGAGGAGGAGGACAACGATGGAATGAAAGAGGAAGATCTGGAACTGGAAGTGTTTGGTGGTGGAGGTGGAGATTTTGACAGCGAGATTGACATAGAGCAGATTGAGATGCACTAGAGCAGGCATGCATGCCCGACCTGTGCTGCTAGTTGTATTTTTATTAGTTACTTATTCGATGGCGTTTTGTTCCTCCACATGAATTGGGGCTGGAAAATAGCCGAGTGCTTTTGAAAAGTTTTTGTTTTTAGATTTTTTAAAATACAGTGTAACCTACTATTCAGACTTGTCTGTTTTTGTGTTTTTCTTTCAAAGCTGAAAAACCCAACCTAGGTTTTGAACCTATTTTCCAGCTTTGGCGTGAACTGCTGGATGTGTATCATTTGTGTACAGCATGCATCTGTCTTTGTGTGAAAATCATCGATCTGTCATCACAGAACATTTCGACACAATATCCCGCTACTCTTTGCTTTATTGTTGAGCTGATACTAGTGGCAGTGCAATTTATAGGCGAGAGAGCGTCTGGTGGGACGTTAAACCCTACTCACTCTCTCACTATAGGTGAGAGAAAAGATAAGCTGAGAAAGAGATTTTTTGTGAGATGCAGCAGTGATTGTTTCAGAGATAAGGGTCACGAAGATATTGTCTGTAGTTTATTGAGTGATTTGCATATATTGCCATTCTGTCGGTGTGGAAGGTGACTGCTCTGGTCTCTTCTAATGTGTTTACTGGAGTGTATATGTGTGACTTTTAGCCGACCATACCTCCTGTCAGATTAGGTGGAAATCATTGACCTTGGATGACCTTGATGGTCACTGACAGCCAGTACAGTCGGCTATTCTAGCGACAGCTGGGCATCTTGTTATCTGAGTCATTGCACTGATGGCTCAAACTCAGCTCCACTTGCTTTGATTTGTTGTGGATTTCTTGTACAATGCAACAAGTGTACAAAACTTTGGAGGCCTACAGTTAATACGCAACATGTTAAACAACAAATGCGAAGAACATCAAAAGGCCTACAGTCCGTTCAGAACGTCGTGACTTATCAAGATGTTGTAACGCTTGTTGCAACAGATTGATAACAGATCAAAGCAGTGTTACTATTGTTGTGTCACGGGTGTGAATGATGTGACCGTGTGATCAATTAGTAGTAGGCATATGGTGTGAAAGATGTAAAAAAAATTCTTGTGCTTTTGGTTGCCATCCATCCGGTAAAAAAATCGTCGTTCCTAAAATATCCAGTAGACTCTTCAAAAATATTGGTGCAGTTTTTTGCTCATTGTCAAAGTTTAACTGAAACAGAACTGTTTGTATCTGGTCCGTTAATGCTGCAGTATTTTAACTCTGGTTCTTAATGCCACAGGTACTGTTCAGTGTGTCACTTTGCTTTTTATGAGCCGTTGTGTAATATTGTATGGAATGTCACGAAATTACAGTTTTAGAGAATCCTCCATCGCTGCTTTTTTTGTGAGACTGCACCAGAAGCGCAGGAATTTTGTAAGGCTTAATTTCAGTTATGAGTATTGTTGTTAGTGAGGAGTATGAGCCAATGTTGCTGATACTTTTGGTAGACGGGGTTCAGGCCCATATAACTAGGATTACCAGTGGGGATCCCAACAAAGGAAGGTTCATGGCAACTGTGAGTAAGTCCATAATATGGGTCTGGGGTGGTGGGGACCTGGATACATACCTATATTGAATAGTCGTTGTTTTTTGTGTTAGTTTATTCGTCGCTGTCGATAACTGTGATTGAGTTCAGAATTTCATTCTGCCGCTGTCACGTGTTTAGTATCTACAGGGTGGGCCAGAAAACAGGAGCTGTTTGAGCATTAATAACTTTGCGATGGTTACTGTTAGAAAGGTGTGTCATACGTTAAAAAGTTTCAGAATGTTGTAGAGAAAAAGGCCGAACTTGCATAGCAGAGCATTTAACTATTCGTTGCCTAATTTGCATAAATCTTTATTACCCTCAAAATTAGGCATTTGCCTGCACTCTCATGTGTCCGAGTTCATTGAACTCAAAAATCGAAGAGTCTGGTTTTTAATTTTGTGAATTATTTAGTGTGGGGGCATTGCAACAGATGGCATGGTCACAAAATTTCATCAACTGACTTGCTAAAACGTGTGCTAATTGAATGCTGGACTCTGCTGATTCTGGACTCGTTGACTCCAGCGGTCAATCGGCTGCCAAAAAAGGACTGATGATGGTTATGAATGCAAAAGTTGCCTAACTGCTCATGTTGAATTTTATCTAAACTAAATGTGTGTGCTAATGATTAAAATCAACTTGCATCCATGTGTTACTGTCAATTTACCATGATTTTAGGGGTGGTGCACATTTGTGTAAATCAGGCAAAGAATGCTTAAATGCACAAACCTAGAAGTTGTACGCTTCTTCTGTACACAGTTCCTAAAATTTTAACATAATACATGCTCATCCATCAGTCAACACACATTATGTAAGTTATAAAAGCTCAAATATCCATGTTAAATCCATGCATTACAGTCAAATTTGGCGGAATTTCGGTTGTGGTAAATATTTATGCAAATTAAGCAAAGAATATTTAAATGCTGTGCTATGCAAGTTGTGCACTATTTCAATGTAACATTCTGAAACACGCATTCCTACCACTAACCGCCGCTAAGTTACCGACGTTGAAATAGGTCCAGTTTTTTGGCCCACCCTGTATGTACTTAAAATTGTTGCAGCTTTTAGCCGTTCTGCCGGTTGATGTCACCATTTTGTTAGCTACTGATGATAATTACTTTGATAGTTGTGGACAGTAAGTAGCAGTAGCAATTGAAAGAGTTTCGTGAGTGAAGTTTTTTTTTATGGACGGTGAATGAGAATTCCAGTTAGCAACTTATTGGTCAAACCTCTTTTGAGATCAAAAATACTTTTCTTCACAAAATTGTGCCTGCAGTTTGTTTTTGAAATTTTGTGATATAGTTAGAGAAACTGGCATTAGATTGATTAGTAGTTGTGCCTAGCGTATTCATTTTCGTTCTGAGTACATGGCATAATTGGGTTGCTGAAGGAAGTCCAAGACACCAAGAAAGTGCGATGCGGCAGAAATGGTGTTTTATTTAGGAGAATTGTACAGTAGTGATAATTTTGTTGGTGCATTATAGTGTGGTGTTTCCTGTCGTTTGCCTTCCTAGCTGCTGACAATTTTCGGTCCAGTTAGGAAGTCTTTATGTGAAACTTTCGCTAGATTTGAAGGAGCACTGAGAGGAAATTTGTCTGCATTTCTTGGATACGTCTTTCATTGTGGTGGGACGAATATGGTGGTATTGTAGCATTTTCAAGAAATATCTTGAAGTGATTTTGGTGTTGGGATAGTTGGCATGAATGAATCGTATCATCAGACAGTGAAGAAAAGGTTTACGTTGCACATACTTTGTTTTTGCGACTTGCAATTAGGAGAAATTTTAATAATAATTCTGTGTTAATAACTTCGTTGAAATGGCATTTACGGATGCTGATATTGCCGTTATTCATTGCCATATACGGTATATCATTAGTTTAATTAGCTTAGACAAGCCATTGACTGGTGTTTTCTGTCGCGTGTCAAACTGATGAGTTAATAGTGTGATTTGCTATGGCTTTTCAAGTTAAATCAGTATCATTGAATCTTTTTCCACAGTGTCTTCGTCTGTTTTTAGAAATTCATTTGCTGATATTTTGACAGTCTTGTCTGATACTGGTTTTGATTTAGCCTTGTGCTTCTTGTCATTACCAATTAATTTTGACATTGCTGGTGATGATTTTTGCATTAAGGTATCTATTTGTTTAACGGCTGCAGTTGTGGTTATGTGTCACTGTTAAGAACTGTTGTGCGTAATTGTACATTTCTATCAGTGTTGTGCTGTTTTAGCTGTTTTATTATATCTTAAGTGGAGCCAACATTTTCTGTTGAACTTGAAACATGACTTTTTGTCACTGATCTGCAAGATATCAAACATTTTTGATATTAGTTTGGTACACGAAACTGTTTCAGTTACGACATGAAATGATCTTGAAAAAGTTGCATTGGCGTATGCTTTAGTAGTGTTTATATAGAGGCAGGCACATAAAAACTGGAAGACACAGGGTGGTCCAATAAAAACCGGACCTGTTTGAGCATTGATATCTTTGCGACGAGTAGTGGTAGAAAGCTGTGTGATATGTCAAAAGTTTCAGAATGCTTCAGAGAAAAAATGTCTAACTTGCATAGTGGATTATTTAAATGTTTTTGCTTAATTTGCATAAATCATCATTACCTTTGAAATTAAGCATCAAACAGGTCCATTTTTTTGGACCACCCTGTACATACTTTGCGTATGCCGAACAATCGGACTTAGTTTCAGAGACATTTAGCCTCCCTCATTGCAGTGAAGGGTAGTCACGTTGAACAGCACTCTGTCCTCCAATAGACAGCATTCTGAGATTAATGACTGTCTGGAGGATTACAGTGAAAATTATTAGAACTGCCATTACCATTATGTATGCACAATTATAATCGGCAGTTCTTACAATTTTAGATTTAGGTCGTTTATTGCGTTTTGTGTTTCATAAAGGTTTTTAAAACTTTCTGTAAAGGTTAAAATTTGGGTTGCATTGTTGTGTTTGTGCAATTTTGCCTGCAAAGGCCGTCCCCGAAATGACCTGTACTGTATCGGGCGGGACATTAAACCCTACTCACTCACTCCCTCATTCATATTGAAAATAATTGACAGTGTTTTACATGTCCGCCCTTCACTGCAGCGATTTGAGGCTAGTCATTTCTGAACCTAAGTGCGATAGCTCGATCTACGTAAATCATGTATCTTCCACTTTTATGCACCACCCAGTAGACATGACCAGGTGTTACACATCTTAAGAGTATTTTCACTGTGTAGAATATCCGACTGATATATAGTCAAAGTCCTGTCTGTGATGTTAATAGCATGAAAAGTGTATCTATAGCATGTTGTAGTAGGCCTAACATAGTTAGTAGCCATGTGTATACATTGCCTGTTGTCTATATGAACGACGTAAGTGTGACAGAGACAGAGTATTGAGGGTGGATGTCACTGACTCTACCTGTTTGTAGGCTATTATAACTGTGCTGTCAAGTTTTGAGCATGTGGAACAGACAGAGGCTGTAACATGCTGACAAACGGGGCTGCTGCTGTTGTTTTTCATGGCAGAATCTGCCAAATTCTGCAGCCGAATTTGTGAAACTCCACATTGCAGTTAGGGTGTTTTTTTTGCATTCTGCCCTCGATGTCTACGTGACAAAAACTTTGCTCAGCCAACTGATGTGTGGCTGCTCTCAATTGACAGTGCTATGACTTCTTTTTCTGAAAATAGGCAATGAGCTAGTCATTTGATCCCCTCATGGCTCAGATGAACAGACCCATTTTACTGAGCTACCGTACTTTGTGGGTCCTGAAAAATAAACTTTTGGGGATTGCTGTGGTTGGTATTCTTGTAGCGATTAGAAGTTGGCCTTAACAGTGAAGTTACAACGGAGCACTGGTGTTATATGTACATGTATTGATGTCATTTTTTGCGTGATGTTTGGAGGGGGCAATGTCAATTTCGAGTGCTTCACTCAGGTGGTGCACGGCGATCGACCGTTTGCTTTGCTATCTTCTATGGCATATACAAAGTGACAAAAATGAACTTAAATGAACCGACATATTTCAGTTTAGTTCGTTCCTGTAGACTCGGAACTGGCATTTTCGTTCGGTTCGTTTCTGTCACTTTGTACATGCCGTGAAACGTGCACGTCTTACGTATTGTTGTGGATCGATGGATGGATTTTCTCTGGATAGTGGATAGTATTTGTGAGCTGCTAGCAAGGTTAGTACTCTGTGTGTGTGCGTATGATTGAACACTATATACTAGTCTTTCAGCGTGCTGGTTTTACTTGTGATGATTGCCGGATTATCTTACTATTACTACTTACTACTATTAGTCAGTGGTGTTATGGCTTAAGTTGGGGGAGGAAATTGCAAATTTACGACAAACAGCTGAACGGAGGAGATAATGGTTGGTCAAAATTTAAATTTTGCTGTCAAATTCCCCTAAAATGGGGGATTTTCAGCCCCAAATTTGATATTCTTGGAAGAAACTTTTTCGGACTTGCTAAAATTTGTAGGGCAGGGTAAACTGACCCCTTCGCCCCTGCCATGATGCCACTGATTATTACTACATGCTGTAGTAATATTCTATGTAATTGTCACTGTAGCCTATCCTTATCTCTTCATATGTGGTTATCTAATGCTTAATACTTATACATTTTCATGTTTACTCTGTCGGCCCCTTTACTTTCAAACTCATGTATCAAAGTTATCCGCAATTGGACCACAAAAGGGTAAAGGATTGGCTAAAATGGCCGAATATCTACAATTTGTAACTGTCTTAGACATTGTAATGGTCTTAGATGGTGCGTTAATATTTATTCTGTTTTTATGTGTGTACACCAAATGTCTGGTTAAGCATGACGTTTGCAAATTTAGTTTAAACTGAATCCCTTTTAATGCAGTGTCTGACTGTAAACCTGCAACTCTTCACTGTGTATATGATGCAAAAACAGACCGCAAATACAGCTCCTGAATATGATGCTTCAACACATTCTAAGGTCAGCATTCTGGTTATTCAGTTGAATATTAAATTGTTATTCTCTGCATTAGAAGTTTTTGATATTGGGCCATATTAATGTCATTGTCTGAACCACAGTGTAGTAGGTGCAGTTACTGTAGGCCTATCAGTTTGACTGAGTACGTTGTGTGCATTTTAAAATTTTCTCTGAATTTTTGTCACCTAACTTCAGTGTATTTGCTGCTGTTTGAATAGCAGTAATCAAAACTGCTGTGAGCAAAACATGTTATGAATATGCTCCAGTAATCTAGGGGATATGTACTTTGTAAATAAATTTGAACTCTTAAGGTCTTATGTGATGCAAGAAATTACGTACGAACTATGATTGCGATTCTGGTATCAGTTGTGAGTATACATCTTATTCTTATTCTGTATGTTGTTTTCTTTTTGCCACAGTTAAATGCATTGCACGATGCATAGACCAGCCTATTTTCAATCCTTGTGTATGGCACCATGACATACCTGGTAGAGTAATAAGTTGCTGTTAAATGCTGCTAAGCAACAGTGGAACTGTTTGCTTACAACAAAATAAATGAAATGCAAACTGCTGTTTTGTTATTGAGCTAATGATACCTTTACTAACCATATTATCTCTGCAGGATTACTGCGTATTGTCATTTAGTATCAGGTCTTGCAATGCAGAGTGTTTCAAGCACAAATTGGACTTTGCTTTAACATTCTTGTCACAACCTCCATGTCTACAGTGCTTTCAATAAACTAACTGAATGAAGACTTGCTGTTGTTATAACATCGAGCAGACGTCGATCAATTAGCACGTGTATTTTGAATACATTTGCTCGGCGTTTGCTCGATCGTGTAAACGGGAACATCGAGCTGGCTCAAGCAGACCTATTGGAACCCCGCCCCCTGGCTCAAATGTAGGCCTAGGTTTAGGCTCTGAGCCCACAGCTGATCACGTGTTATATAGGCCTTCCAATTACAACTCACCCGCCCTCCTAATTAGCATACATGCTAATTACCATATTACGTCAAGCTAGTTGCTCGATGTTTGCTCAGTCATGTAAATACCCCATAATGCAAGTCAGTGGCATTGTAGCAGACAGGGGAGTTGTACATTTGCCTCCAGTTGGAAAATTGTCAGCAACCAAGTGTAGCGAGGCACAATTACACTCTAGACAATGTTGAAATGTGCTGATTTCACGACTGATCAATGGTGCCTCCTGTGTGAGATGTGCACATGATAAACGGACGCGAGATGCATTTCAACCGTCACGCTTGTCTAGAGTGAGGTTGTGGGTGGAGATAACACTGCAGACATTGTGGTGAACGCTAGGAGTACGAAGTAAGTTGTTATCATACAGGGCGGCAGACTTGGCAAGTGCAAGTCCTCAGCTTCCGAGTACTATTCAGTAATATGTTGGACCAAGTACTCGTGCATGAAAATGGCTATTGGCACATCTCTAGAATCCGACCCGTTTCTTAGTAGAACAGCTTTTGTGAGTTGGGCTTCTGATGACGTGGAGAAGTACGTTATCTTTCTGTAATGCATACCAGCTTTACCACTGACTCACGCTGATTCAGCTCTAGGTAATTGGAACTACGCTGTGTACTGTGTAGCATGCATGTAAGCTTAGCTTTAAAAGTTAGCAAGTATTTGGACTGCTAAAGTGGTTATGAATCTTCACGTTGTTCTGCTCCGTAACTGATGGTCTTTGTGAATTAACATTCATAAACAGATTATAATTTTTTTCTGTAGAAAATGATTTTCATTTATGACACATTTGTCATTCTGTCTACTTAAGAGTCACTGATCCTGGTGACACTAAATTGCATGGTCGTTGCTACTTGACATACATTATTTGCATTTCAAATTTTATCAAGTTAAACAGGACTGGACTTGGACTTGGTACGTGAGGACTTGGACTTTCTGGACTTGATTGCAGGGTGAGCCATAAACGGGACTATTTGTAAGCGACAAAAGCTGACGTCAGCTAGCATTTTTAAAACTCAAAACCATACGTGAACATCAACAGCAATGATTCCATAGATGAGCCTAGCTAGCAAAAGGCTGGTCTTTCTTTGAATAAACTAATAGGGTGAAACAGTAACTAATACGTTATAAAAATTCATGAAATTACAACATTTGCCAATTATTTATCACATCTATGACAAACATACTATTTGTCACGGACAGTCGGACTGACAAAGGCAGCTGCAGCAGTTGTCGAAACATCACAAACCAACTAAAAAGGTTGTAATTCAATGAATTTATTTATATAACACAAACGGGCCAGTCTTCGTAATGCAGTTCAGTTAGTTCGGGCAACAATGTAAAATACTAGTGGCAGGCTTTTTACAATGGATGAATCGGCAAATATTGTTACTAGAGCCACTGACGATCAGAGCTGATTTACAATACACAATATCTGCCGGCCTTCCACTTGTCCTGAAATTAGAACCATTTTCGTTTAATGCTCCAAAATTACAGTCGTCCAGAAAAGCTAACAAAATTAAAAAAAACAATAAATAACAGATCGGAGACTGCATTCCCTCAATCTGTTATCACTGCAAAATAGCACGTTACATTTCTGTACACTTGCTGGACTTACTGGACCAACTAAAAAGAAAATTTGGTAAATATTAGGGATAACTTTAGCATACAGAAAATTCTGTATACTACAGAGCGGAAGGTCTGTATTTGTAGAAATGATGCTGCTAAATTCGCTGCAAGTTGCAGTCTGGAGAGAAGTTGAAACGCAGTTCTTTTGTTCGTTCGTGTCCTCCTAACTTTTAGCTATTTTCCTCCTTCTTGCTCTCATCGTCAGTCGAACTCTTTGTCTCTCCGCTGTCTGTGCTTCCCGATGAGCCGGAACTCTCACGTTCAGATGCCATCTGCATGCAACAGAAAGTGAAAAAAAGAGTTAAAACATGTATAAAAGCAAGAATAACTGTCACCTTGACTGAACCAAGAGGTCACCACTCAGATGTTTAAACGAGTATTACAGTAATATGCAGGGCCCACAGTTTTCCGTGAGCCACAGAATTTTGAGACGAGCCTCTGAATTTTTTTCCCTTTGCCGCAGAATTCTGATATTTTCGCGGAATTTTGATATTTCCGTAGAATTTCACGGAAGTTGAAAATTCACAGGCGATTAGTATGATTTTTGAGTTGATAACGTATTTTTATCACGGAAAAAAATCAAACTAAACTGCCCAAAGTTGTGGGCCTTACTAACAGTTATTGCAATATGGCACAATTGTAAATAAACGCAACGCAACTTGACAGATTGCACTTTTAAAACGAAGGCAGGTAATGTTCTTTGTATGTTGCTAGCACAACTCAGCACAATGCCACTATGCCAGCCAGCCCTTCAGAAACTAAAGTTTTTGTGAACAGGATAGAGCTCAGTTCACTTACAAATAGAACGCCGTGGTGAGACAAAAAAATTTGGATGATTTTGCCATGGTAAGCTGTGGAATTTTGCAAAATTTTCCGCGGAAAACCGTGGGCCCTTGTAATATGGTGAAAAGTGGAATCACTAATCGATACGGATAAATCATGAACCATGTTTTTTCGTAAGCTGGAAAGAACTGCATGTATTGGCTAGTTTGACCCCAAAATTTCCTCTTCTCTTAGTGGGTCAGGGACCCCCATTTAACAATGTGTCACTGGACCCCCCAAGCATACCAAATAGCACCTTATCTGTTGAACGTTTAAGCAGCGTGCACAAATTGGACAGATCCGAGAGCGACAGACCATGCTATGGAGAAATGCAAGAATGTTTCTGCCTATAAACTAGACCTACTGCATTTCCAAATAACTCCAATTAATCTGGCAAAATATCAGAAATTTTTTGGTTACAATAACTGCAGAAAATGAATTGTGAGACAAAACAGAGCAAAAGCTTGGGTTAATAATAAAATGTAAAAAATAACTGCATTAATCTGCAGTTAACTGTAGCAATCGGAGAAATGGGTCACATGAAAGACTATCATATTTTACATTATTTACAGATGATATGACTCAACACTGCTATTTTAATAATGACGGGTAGCCAGCTTTGCAAATCATACATTGAGCACTGAATGAAACAAGGAAAAAGTTGAAAGGAGCTCCGGACAACAAGGAAATCTGATCACGTTCGTGATAAGATACAGAATACATTTATAAATTGCTAGACTGTTCAACAGAAGTACCTTTTTGTAGGCCATTTCAAAGAGCTTGAGTGACGCCTGTTGCAGCTCTGTTGTTGCGACACGGATGGACTCCGGTGTCTCGTTGTCTTTGTTGTTTAGTGTTGTGCGCACCTTCTCAATCTGCTCCTTCAGTTTCTGAGTCTTAACAGCAAGTGACAATTCAAACAAAACTCTTAAATACACACATTATATTATCAAGGGTTTGGAGACCTGGGCACAAACTGATACCAAACATCCTACAGGGTTTTATTAAGTAAACCCACCAAACTTTAGTCCAACTTCTGTTTCTTGTTCCACCAATGTTTCATTACAGTTAAGTCTTTTAACACATTAAAGCTATGAATTTGCAAATTTTTGGACACTTACTTGATGCGGGGGGCATTAACTACATAGTGATGCTGATTCTAGTAACTTAAAACTCATGAAAACTCTAAAACCCATTAAAATGGGCCTTAAAAAAATTAGCCTGGTTCAACAATTTAACCCAAAAACCCAGGTTGGGTTTTTTAAAAATGCAAGTTTTCAACCCTAGTTATCAAAGTCATCATCAACTGTCATGAGAACAAGAATAAGTTGTCAATACTGTGTGCGGCAGTGTCAAGGTACTTAATTTTTAGTCCGGTCTTATTTCTTGTACAACTAGTGGGGTCACATACAAGTGGCAAATCAAAATTTGCCAATCAAGTTCGGAGTAGAATCAAGTTGAGTTGAGTAACATTTTGGTTTCATACAACATTGCCTCAAGTCTACTCAAATGAGTTAACCAGTCTGAACTCTAGTGACATTCATACAACGAATGAAAAAAATTCAGCTACCTCATCGGACGGGAGCTGATCTTTGAATTCCTCCATCTTGCTTTCAGTGTCGTGAATTATGCCCTCAGCAGCATTCACGGCCTCCACAATTTCCTGTTACAAACACACAGTGATCATAGTGTTGTCTCTGCATGACTTAACGCATGCTATGTTGAGAGGTTAAAAAAGGTAAAGGTCGTCAATTTGTATAGCGCATCATCGCGAGCACGCGCACGCCTCTAATGCGCTTTCGTCACTAACCAGAGCCGCCTGCCGCACGGCCACCGTGTGCAGACGCAGGCTGGCGCAGCGGCCGGCTAGGCAACCCCAGTCAGCTGTACCAAGGTCCCCACCTTCCGTAACCCATGTAAATGAGTTACTACTCATTTTACCGTCCCACAGAGGGTAGAAGGCTGAGTCGACCTAGTCGAAGCTGGCAGGCTTCGCACCGAGATGGTTTACCTGCCCGCAGGCAGTCACCCATCGCAGTACTAACCGGGCTCGGCGTAGAGTAACTTCGTTTCAGCCTAAATGCGTTACCAACTACGCCACGCCTCCTCTTCCTACAGCTCTTCCTGGGAACCCATCTTCTACGCTACGGAGCATCACCTGACACAAGGGATCACACAACACAGATGAATGCCTTAGAGTTTGTTCACCCTGATATGAGTGCAAATCCAAGTTATCACTTACAGGTACGGTGTTCTGGGTCACTCACTCGTACAAGCACAAAACTCGTCCCATTTGTTTAGCTAATTCATTAATTACTTTCTAAGTAACTGATTACCGATTACTGCTATATAGTACCTTTTTCTTCTTGTCATCTTCGGCATGTCTCTCAGCATTGCGCACCATGTTCTCAATTTCGTCTTTGCTCAAACCTCCCGACGACTGGATCACAACTGAACACATCCCAACATTACACAACTGCACACACGTCAAACCACAGACATTAACAGAACAACAGACAAAAAAGTACCTGTTCGCATTAGAAGCTTTTGGCGCTGATGCGCTATATAAATTTACGTTTTACTGACTGAATGACTTACTTACTTACTAAAAGCACATCATCAACTTCCAATAAAAATCAACTAGCACACAAATGTAACTGGAATCCACATAGTCTGCTAGAAACAAACTGAATAACAAACCAGATTGTCAAGCATTACTCAAGGCTAAGTACTCTCCGGAGCTGGCTACAGTATCTGTATAGCAGTTCCTGTTTGCAGATAACCTTGGTCTATCTCCATCCATTTCACCGTAATTCACTCTTTTGCAGCCAAAAATCACCAAAAAATCACTAAAATCCTCTATTTTGAGGGTTAAAGGTCATTCAAGGTCATCGATGTTGACATTTCCAAAAAGCTCGTTGCCAGTGCTTGTTATGTTAAGCAGCATGTCTGTGCCTATCTGCAACCATTTTCACGTTAGACAAGCCAATAACAGTAGAATAACGCCTTTTTAAGGGGGTGCCCCGGTGGCCCTCTTTCTCCCCTCGTTCATAGAAACCCCCTTACCCAGTGGCATGAAATTTTCTCACAAAATACTAGAGACTCTAAGCTATCATATGGTGCAAACCAGAAGTCTCTATCTCACCTGGGCTCCAATCAGTACCGGGTTGTGACAGACAGACAGACACCAAGACAGAATTACCATAGCTAATACGCGCTATAGCTAGCTATGCCAGCTCTCGCTCGTAAAAACTTGTGACAGAAACAATACAGTTGTCAGTACTGAGGACAGTAACAACAGAAAAAATAGCAGAATCCAGCTAGTGAAACAAAACCCACCCACATTACACGGGCCATTATGATACTCTACAAATAAGCAAGCAGCGTACTTTGTTGCTCTTTGCCGGTTCCCTTGTCTCTGGCTGAAACGTGGACAATACCGTTGGCATCGATATCAAATGTCACCTCAATCTGAGGCACACCTCTCGGCGCTGGAGGAATGCCGACCTATGCATTTGCACACCAAACAGTCTTCACTTGACTCCATTCAATAAATCGATGCAGTATGAAATGTAGTAAAAAACAAGGTGAAGAAAAAAGACAGGTACATTCATCATCTCAAGTAACCTAGGAAATCTTGGAGCAAGCCATGTTATACAATTTTTAATTATGCAGAAATAATAGCAATATTCCGTGTAGTGTGCAGCCTGCAATGAAAAATAAGCACAGTTGATGCACAATTCGAAATAACGGCACAAATCCTGCACATCCTATAAAAGACCTGAAAAAATGAAGGTCTGTTTGTATTATTACCGATGTTTTAAAAAATACTGACCAGCTGAAACTGTCCAAGTAGTTTGTTATCTGCAGCCATCTCTCGCTCGCCCTGATGTACCTTAATCTCAACCTGAGTCTGACCGTCTGCAGCCGTTGAAAACACCTAGTCCAACAGAAAAGCATACATGTTAACTCAATTCAAATTTAACTTTCACTCTGAAGTAAAGTACTACAAGCAGCCTCGCCAAGCTTTAAGGCTGGAGCCAAGAAAACTGAAAAAGCACAAAAAAGTAACTTATTACTCACATTCATCATATTATTTTGCGATTCTTCTGTTTTCGAGCCTTCGCGTTTGACGAGGCCGCCTACCGTACTTCATGATGTTTATCTTGTAGTGAAAATCTAAGAAAAAAATGTTTTTCTTCTACTGTTGTCAATCAGTTGAACAGTTTATCTTAGATAAACAAGATAAACTGTGACTGAATGATCAAAATGGGACCAATATTGAATGGCAACAAAACGAAATAGGAGATTTAGAAAACATTTAATTTGACTGTTACTAATGCAGAAAGTAAAGAAAATAACCGAATGCATATTGCACAATTCACCATTAATGTTTACAGACAAAGCACTACGAACAATACAAGAAAATGGCCACATAATAAAACACAAAATAACTGACAGCATAAACGAAATTATCATCAGACAGCCAACCAATAAAAACACTTGACACTGCAGATAAAACAGAATGACCAAACATTTAATCCACTTTTTTTCAATTATTCAGAAACTGAAAAAGTAAAGACTGAGTATAAATGAAATCAACATCACAAAACGGACAAATAAAAACAACCAAAAGATGAAAGGCAGTAACCACATTCATCAATTTACAGGCAGAGTGACAAAAGTAAAGAATGAGATAAGCAAAACGGATAAACCTGGCTCTTTTTGGTAGGAATGGTGGTGTTACGACCAATCAGTTTAGTGAAGACACCACCAAGTGTCTCAATGCCAAGCGAGAGTGGAGTCACATCAAGTAATAGAACATCAGTCACGTCACCAGCCAACACACCCGCCTGACAATCAACATCATCACTAGCCATTAGCATAATCGTCATCACACCGGGGTTTAACATGATCTACATAGTACTCGTTATTTATAGGACCACATCTGGCAAAGAGTATCATAATTTATTATTATTATTATTAATTACCACAATCTTCATCACATATGTATGGGTTCAATGAGGCCTATGTATTATGTAACACTTATTATCTCTAGGACTTGTCAGTAGTGTGTCAGTTAAGTAGCTCTGAATATTAACAATAAACCAGAAAGTTTAAGATGCTGCCTGAAGACTGAGCAATGACGGCACATCTATAATGGCCGACGGGACATCACTATTATCATATTAACATTTGCAAAGCCCTGTAGAGGAACAAAGCAAAAAAATTTTAATGTTGAAAACTCTAACATGACCAAAGACCAGGCATCACTTATAAATGGTAATGCAGTTCTGAAGAAAAATTGCCAAGAAATGCTGCAAAATCACAATTATCATGATAAAAAAGCTGAAATCAATTAATGCTATCAAAATCACCTGCATAGGCACTTTATATAGATCTTTCTACTTTTCACCCTCTGCTAGCCACCCTTGACTAACTTCCAGCCGAACAAAACTAAAAAAGCAGCAATCTGTTTTGCAATGATGTTATGATGTGTTAAATCTTTTGTAACAACATAACCATTAAGCTACAAGGGGCGTTCAAAAAGTTTTGCAAGTCGATATGTCAGACTGAAAGCTTTTCAAAATTTATTTGCCAAAAAAACATTTTTTTTCTAAACACCTATGAGCCTAAAGCGGATATGACGTCATTGTAATGTATGACGTCATAGAGCATTAAACAGGAACGATTTGGAGTGCCAGCGCAATCAGCATAAAATTGGGCTCACTCTTGCATGACATTTCTCAAGTTTACCATTGGATTTTCCAACACGAAGCTCTGGGACATGTAATTGTATGAGAGCCCTGACAAGTATGTTCGTGAATTTCTCAATTTCTCATTTGCGATTATAAATATTCAGTGGCCAAAATCTGTGCCAGCAGTGAAAAAAACTATATGTACAAAGGAAATTAGACAGTTTGCAACTCGACAAGGCCTAGCATATTAAACTACAAAATTTTTTTAAAATCTAATACACAGTAAAAGTTATATTTCCCCCATACTCATATGAGCTTAAAGCGAATGTGACGTCATTTTAATTTATGGTGCTACAAAGCGTTAAACAGATACGATTTAGAGTGCTAACACAAAGAGCACAAATACATACACATGACAATTCTTCAGTCTGCAGCCGGATTTACAAATGTGAGACCCCAGGATATGTGATTTTGTGGAAGCCATGACAAATACAATCACGAATTTATTATTTGCAATATGAATACGCAGCAGCCAAAATCTGCGCCAACCATAAATAAGAACGCTTATGTCAATTACGATGCCACATCAGGATTTAATGTTGTCAGTTGAATTTTATTGAAAAGTTAAACAGTCAGTAATATCCATCGTCTTTGCGAAAGATTTAGCAATTTTTACAATGTACGACCTGGAGAGCCCTGACATGTGGGGGTCTGGGAGCGAGCCTCGAAGATCCCCACTAAATCCAGCACTGCTGTGGAATCCCAAAGTTACAATTATCCAGCAAGCTGTTCGCGACTCTGGCTTCATACAATAAGACCACCCTACATACAGCAGAGACCTGACTTACAGTAACTATTATCTTTTTCTAAATTTGAAAAGTTTTCTCTGTGGTGTCCGCTATCTAAACAATGAATGACTCAAGTCTGTGATGGAAGCCTGGCTGGAGGGACCGATATAAAACGCTTTAAGATGTCATCAGTTACGAAGACGTCATGTCCGCTTTAAGCTCACATGAGTTCCGGAGAAATGCGTGTCTTATTGATGCATAGATAGTGAACAGTTTTTCAGTCTAACATATCAACTTGCAAAACTTTTTGAACACCCCTCTTACAGCATGCAAGAAAGGCTGCAAGCTAAAAATTTCTCCACAGTTAGTAGTTAGCAGCAGCAGCAAAACCTGTATAGCGGCACCCATAGCAACTGCTTCGTCCGGGTTCACAGACTTGCTCGGAGATCGACCAAACAGCTCATTCACTGTTGTCTGAACCTGTGCAAAAACAACAACAGTGAACACAAACTTACCTGTTCAGTAGACTTAACAGAAACACTGCACTATAAATTAAACTCTGTAGCAGAGAAATTAAAACAAAGTGTTCATTGCTGAAAGTAATACGGATGAATTTGGTTATTAAAACACACTTGAAAGTAGTGAGCATTTTAACAGATGTACCATCTAGTCAGCTCGAAGACTTTGTGACTAAGCGAAAAGCAATCTATTGTTTCATCAACGGTAACATTAATGAACGTCCTTTAAGTGCAGACATTAGCTGTAAAACATAACATCATCTGTACTATCGTAACCAAGCAGCATAATAAAAACTATCTTCCCGCTTCAGAGGCTGTCCATGGCTCTCCAAAGGGGAAACTGCATTCTTAAGGCACTTTTCCATCCAATTAGTCCACCATTGCAGGCATTCGCTCTCTGTTTTTCAAGCCCGTGCTTTGTGCTAATGTGTGTAAAAAATGACAACTAAAATATTGAGGCAGCGTCCAACGTGAGGCTGCCCAGAGCAGTAAGTTTGATTGGGGGAGTCTTGGTTCACAACTGGCTATTCATCCTTCCCACAATTTTGGTTTTGGCCCACTGTCTAAATTCAGAGAAAAAGTAAAAAATAAACGACAAAGTACAAAATCATAGAGAAAACACAAGCCCTTGCCCTTCCTGTTACTACATATGAGGGGCCTACTAGTAATTTCAACAACAAACACTAGAAGTAAATCCACCAAAGAATAGCTAACCAGCAGCGACCAAACCAACCTTTGGCATTCTGGTCATGCCGCCAACCAGCAGCACCTCTCCGATGTCAGTCTTCTTGACCTCTGCATCCTGCAACGCCTTCTGACATGGTCCGACCGTACGCTTCACTAGATCCTCCACGAGAGACTCAAACTTGGCACGTGTCAACTTGGTGTTCATGTGCTTTGGACCGGACTGATCCATTGTGAGGTAGGGCAGGTTGATGTCGGTCTGGACTGATGAGGACAGCTCAATCTTTGCCTTCTCGGCCGCTTCCTTCAGACGCTGCATTGCCATGTTGTCCTTCGTGATGTCGATCCCTTGCTGAAACATGCCCATCACACATTCAATTGTAATAATAATAACACAACTTGACTGAACAAAACTACACCGTGTCTCAAAAAAACAGTCAAAATTGTTTTTGGCATAACTTTGTCCAATTTCTACCAACTTTGATAATTTTTGGCACAAAAATGGCCAAGACGATATTATTATGTACAGTGCACTCATTTACCACCTCACCTAATTTACGTCAATGCACTAGCGTGTGAAACACAGATGCTCCAAATTGCTACATTACACAGCGATTATTTGTATCAGATGGCTCACCTATGTGTCATCAATTCGACAAAGGGTGCAACGTGGTTATTAAATTTTGAGGTATGAAATATTTCATGCTGAAAACAGCAGACAACAAAATAGCTGGCTGATAACATGTCTAATCGATAAGTGAATGCATTTGATCAGTCGATCATTGATTCTGCTATCAGTCATCTAAGCCATTGCATCTTTGTATGCGGAGCACACTTTGGCATAAATTCTAATTTGCAAGCAAGTTGTTATACAAACTCATAATTCTGTTAAATAATTAACATTTTAGTGTATTCTGTGCCTAATTAACTCATTACAGCATTTATTTGAGACTACAACTCAGCATTATGCAACAATTTAGAGCATCTATGTTTCACACGGTAGCGCATTGACATAAATTAGGTGAAATGGAAAATGAGTGCACTTTACATAATTTTGTCATCTTAGCCATCAACATGCTAAAAATCATTAAAGTTAGTAAAGATTTGACAAAGCTATGACAAAAACAATTTTGACTGTTTTTTTCTGAGACATGATGTATAACCTAAAGCACAACATATCATGGTCCAGGTGCCTGAAGTCGCTGGAAGGCCAGAACAGTGTAAAATGCAATTATCAATAACAACAAACAATAGCATACATGTGGTGCACATGGGCCGAGATATATGTTGCTCAGCTCAGTGATTTGTTGCCCCCAAAATTGGAGACATGCATCACTTAGAACAAGTCTAAGGACAATTAAGGAAAATAGTAAATAAATAATATGCAAAGCACGTAATTGGTGTTTTTTTCTACAACACCAAGGACTGAACAACACAGATGTGGCGCACAGGCCGGAGGTTCTAATGCTGACTTACTAGATTTAGTCCAAACTGACTACTAAAAAATAATCAAGTGCACATATGATTTCATTATATGAGGCAAAACCAACATTCTGAGCAGTACGTATATTCATTTTAGCCATCATCATTTCCATTAACTTTCCTCATTATAACATAACAGACATAGTTCAGTCCACCACACTCCTTTTACTCAAAACAGCACTTGGCAGTCACTTTAGCAAAAACGAATCAAGTTTATTCACTAACAGAACATTCTGTTCAGTCGATGCATTGGCTAAATTTAGCAAAACTTAGCATTTAGTGAAAGCATCCAAGATAAACAGATACAAAAAGTTGCTAGTAGGTTTGAAACTGAGGAGACCTGGTTCACGTCTTTTTTACCTCCTGTTTGAATACGCTGACAAGATGTTTTAGCAGGACATTGTCAAAGTCTTCACCGCCCAGCAGAGTGTCACCATTGGTCGATTTCACTTCGAACACACCCTTCTGGATCTCCAGGATAGATATATCAAACGTTCCACCACCGAGATCATACACAGCAATGCTGCAATTACCAGATGTAACAAAATCAGCAATATTCATAACTATGCAACAATCAAACAAAAATAAAAACAATCTCGGTCATGTGTGTGGACGAACAATATGCCAAAATCAACTGTTAACACAGCTATCTTGAAACAAATATGAGAGTTGAAATTTTGTTGATAAGAAACAATGAAAGGAATCACCTTTTAAAACCAGTTGCAAGAAAATCATTTTGGACTAACTGCTGTCCCAATACAGAGCAACAGTGAAAAAATGTCCAGTTATGCAGACTGCAGAAGCATTAATAGAATGAAATCCTCTAGCACTAAGTGAAAACTGTTAAGTGACATAACTATGTCCTGCCATGAATAATTGAATATAACAGATTTCATTCTTAAACAATTACATGTGGCATTACAGCCACTTCCCATTAAACAGCTAAAAGCTAAAAATGTAAATAAAATATCACGGAAACCCATCAGTAAAACTGAAATCTTAGTCTCTCCGAACAAGAGCTTTATAGTCGAATCCATTGCTACAGGGTGGTGCAAAATTATGTGGAACATTTCACTTTCAGCCTTTACATCACGCAAATGTGGACAGCTACTACTAATCAAACAAAGAAATTTGAGCTAATGCTAACGAGACTTGCAAAAAATTACAGCAGTTCCTGTTCGCAAATTGTCTTAGTCTATCTCCCACCATTTCGTCACAATTCACTCTTGAAGTGTGCGCCACAGCCGAAGATTGCAAAAAAAAAAAACAATAAAATCCTTTATTTTGGGAATTCCTATTAGTGATTAATAGTAACCTAGGCCCTACACCGCACTGTTTCTGGGATAGAGCGACCAACTTATTGGCTAAAAATCGCAAAATTTCCCTACTCCCTCTCATTTAATGCGAGTGCTCGGGATGACCCCTTTCGAATTTATGGAAAAGCTTTACGAATCCTGAAACTAGAGTCTTCCAGGCAGCCAACAGTGAAAATTTAGTAATCCTAGTTTGCACCGTTTCTGACTGATCCACCCATGTGATGGACAGAATTGTGATGGCTAATATGCGCTCTACACTGTGGTCCATAAAAAACGTGCCACTTTTATTTTTTGAATAGCTCCGTGAAACATTGGCCAATTTTAATAATTTTTGGCATGCAACATAAGGAAAAAACTTGACACAAATGACTCTAATTTTGCCTACCTCACTTTAATACTGTCGCTACACTACCTAGTGAAATGCAAGTTATTGAACCTGCTGTTGGCAACTGGTGTCAACGTTTGCAACTTGCATTCACCACCATTCATACTAGAGGAGAACATTTTGAGCACATGCTGTAATGAAAATGACGTGATGTGACACATGTGAATTTTTAAGATGCAATGGTTGCCAATTCTGTTTGTCGCTATTTAGTTAATCATTTCTGAGCCAAAGTGTGGGCTATCCACTGTATCCAGTATGAATTCATTGTTGTAAATGGCCAAACTACGACTTCTGCATTTCACAAGGTAGCGTACTGGTAGCGACAGTATTAAAGTAAGGTAACCAAAACTAAAGTCATTTGCATCAGGTTTCTTATTGATGTAGCATGCCAAAAATAATCAAAATCGGCCAATGTTTCAAGAAGCTATTCAAAAAATAAAAGCGGCACATTTTTTATGGACCACGGTGTACATGTAGAGCATTCACATAGAAAGCATTCAGAGGTTAACCGATTACAAACCCATCATTAAGCAAATATCTAAATAGAGCATTAATTTTCCACATTTACATGCCCCATGTACAGAGAGATAAACATAAACAAGAAATATGAACATAACAAACTTATCTATTGAATATCAAAGAGAATGCGTACAGTTTGTCCTCGGATTTGTCCATGCCATAAGCCAAAGCAGCAGCAGTGGGCTCATTAATAACCCGAAGCACGTTCAGTCCAGCAATCTGGCCAGCATCCTTTGTGGCCTGTAACATTACAACATCACTGTAGATAACAGAGATGCAATAATAACATAATAGTATCACAGTGACGACTAGACATGCACCAATAAGACACTGGTGAATTATCGGTCAGCCAATTATTGAAACCTAACCACTGACCGGCAATAAACGTTGGTGATGTAATGGTTAGGTCACCGAATTTACAATCAAAAGGTCGTGAGATTCGACTCCCAATCGTGTTGTTGCTACCAAGTGACTACAACTTGGATGGGTAACTGTCTGCAGACAGGTAAACCATCTCGGTATATAAAAAACACCAAGATCAACTCAACCTTCTATCCCTGTGGAGTAGGTAAATTGAGTAACGACCTGTCTGGCAACTATGCCATCTTACGCTCTGTACTGTAGCTCTGAGATGGGTTTACCACAAACAGCTACTATACACTGTGTCTAAAAATACATCTCCGACATTTTCGACAGTAACTTGAAAACCAATTATCAGATTTTGGCAATTTTTGGTATGAATATTCCTGACACAACTTGCCATCAAAAGACCATTTAGTTTCCCACCTCAAACAACATTTGTTTCTGCACTACCTGGGGAAAACAAAACCAGCAAAATATCATTTTATCCAATGCGATATGATTGCTTAATTAACATAACATGCAAAAACACATTTTGTTTACACTTCTGACACTTTGGCTGACATTTCACACAGTTGTCCATTTTTCAACTGCCTGTAGTAAAATTGCTTGAATTGTTGGCCCACTATGCGAACACAGGCAAGGAGATGCTTTCTCCATTCATTGACAGCAGTATCGGAAGTTCAATTCAATCAGATCAATCCAGGCTGTACCAGTCGCTTATTGACTTCACAAACGTTCCTAAACTTCATCTGGTAGACACACTGCTGCATGCCAGTCAAACCTTGTAATAGACCACCTGTTGGAGCCCACAGATTAGAATAGATGGAATTTATCGACGTTTTTTCATTCATTTTAATACTTATTATGCTTGGTCTGCTTTCTCCAGATAGTACAAAAGCAGACGTAGGGTGAGGCGGAAACTAAAACACTTATTTAATAACCAGTTGTGTCAAAAATTATTAAAATCTGCTAATCTTTCTTCAAGTTACCATCGATAATGTCGGAGATGTTTTTTTTAGGTTTTCTGTTTATTTCAACGCATATTTCACTTGATCTGTTTTCCCTAGGTAGTGCAGAAGCATACATTGAGTGAGGTGGGAAACTGAACGGTCATTTGACGGCAAGTTGTGTCAGGAATATTCGTACCAAAAATTATTAGAATCTGGTCATTGGTTTTCAAGTTACGGTCAAAAATGTTGGGGATGTTTTTTTTGGAGACACAGTGTATACACACGCAGCTATATGCACACATTTGACAAAATGCATTTTCAGTTTCAAATCATAAACAATGCAGCAGTAAATTCCAAAGATCATACAAACTCATCCAGGTTGTGGTTTATTCGGTAAAGATGCCACATGGTTTAGATTTCAGTCACACACTCTCCACGCTTTCCTGTGATAAAAGTAAATATTTGAACAAATTCACTTCAGAATATCAGCAAAAAATGACAAGCTCGATAATATACAAGAGCTGACTGACAATATCCAACCTGTCTCTGAGAATCATTAAAGTATGCTGGAACAGTAATGACTGCATTCTTCACGGATGTTCCCAAGTAATTTTCTGCAATGTTCATAGGACAACTAACACAAATTTTTATGCAACACTCTCACACTATATACCTCATGGCCAATAAACATATCGTAATAATCAACTAAATAAATATACTCAACATTCAACAATAAAGCCAGACACCTAATATTTTATTAATCACTTATCAGTTGGTATGCTACAGTGGAATGAAATGTAACCAACAACCCAGGTCAACTCAGCCTGGCCATCCTTCAGTCCATAAACTGGCACAATGACTACCAGTACGCTACGATGCTACGATGACATATTCACATAATACAAGCAAGCCGGTGTCATTAATAGAAACGAACTGATCACAAGAGCCATGGTAGACTGAAAAACAATTTTCATTTCACAAAGCACAAGACTGCACGACTGCATGGCAAACAAATGAAATGAGAAGCTGACTCACCAGCAGTCTCTTTCATTTTCATCAGCACAAATGCTCCAATCTGACTTGGCGAGTATACTTTATTCTGTGCTTCAAGCCATGCATCGCCGTTTGATGCTTTCACAATTTTGTAGGAAAGATTTTTCCTTCAAAACCCATACATATGATATCGGTCACAATTTGTGGTAACAATAAAAGTAATTGTAGCTTCATGTCAGTTCAAAATACTGCAAAAAGATAAGCCACAAAATTGCAATACATCTGTCACATTCTATTAAACTTATCCTTCCTCCTATATTTCAATGCTGACTGACCTCAAAGTAATTTATTTAATGTCACAAAGATGTGTAGAATAAGACACTGTACCAGTTCTTAAAGCTGGCAGAAAACTAAACTTTATAACCTGTTTACAAGTCTTACACCACAACCCTGTTGATGCTGAATCTGTCTTAAGTGCACAGCAGCATAAAAATAACGTACATCAGTACGCGAGTTACAATTAATCAATTTAGTTATAATCATATGACAGTGAGTCCAGATTGTTAGTTGATTGTTATTGTGAGAGCTGGCATGCCCAAGTCAATTCAATTATCCAGTGGCATCACTAAAAAGCAGAGGCAGAAGGGCAGGAAATTGCAATATTACAAGAAACAGCTAGAAATTTCTAGCACCAGAGACTATGGCGCTTAATACTGCTTCAGTGCTGGGCAGGTGTAACTGTAACAGCCTGTCCCCCCCAGAGGTAAGAAAAGGTAAGGTAAGAACTATGGTGCTCAAAATTTCAATTCTGCCCATAAATTTCTCTAAAATGGGCTACTCCCAGCCACAAATTCTGTATTTTTCAAACAAAAATTTCCAACCTATAGAAAATTTCCCAACAGGACAAAATTTGGGAGCCTTCCTCCCCTGCCACGATGATGCCACCACAACTATCAGATAAGGAAAAATTTGAAAGTAGCTTCCTCAGTAAAAACGGCGGTGTGCCAAAACACCGCACCTGCAGCACCGACCGCACGGGCAGCAAATTACTTCAAATTAGACACTAGGGCAAACGTTAGGGCTAAGGTAAGAGTTAGGCTCAGGGTTACAGCTAGGGTTAATGTTAATGCAATAATTTGTTGCCGGTGCGGTCAGTGCTACCGATGCGGTGTTTTGTCTCGCCCGTAAAAAAGTCATAGCATCACAAGGACATACATGTCTTTCTTCACTTCGGCATCGTCGTATCTCCGTCCAATCAGACGCTTCGTTGCATACAGTGTATTCTGGGAGTTGGTGACGGCTTGTCTCCGCGCTGGCATGCCAACAAGTCGCTCGTCATCACTCGTGAATGCAACCACAGACGGAGTTGTCCTGGCACCTTCGCTGTTCTCCAACACCTTCGGTGTCTTGCCCTCCATAACCGCCACACAGGAGTTGGTTGTTCCGAGGTCGATACCAATAACATGGCCTTTGACTTTGTCAGAGCTGCAAACAACACATTCCCATCAATCATCAAACAACACTTACTAATCCACATAATTTCTGTACAAATATTCAAGAAAATTTCAATCAACTTAGCAGCAGACTTTAAATCTGATAAAAAAATTCAAAATACCAAAAGTTTCATAACTGCCAAGTATGACAATTATAAATTAAATATTTTCACTTGAGTGCCAATATTACCTGATTGTTCAGGCTGCATTACTGCCTCAGTGCATTGCTATCTATAACCACAAATTAAATGATGATAATGACCATATATATATATATATATATATCCACTTACGCAAATCGTCTACTTGTGGTAAACTGACCAACTGCTGATGCTGCGGCAGACTACAAACACAGAAAAACAGAAGAGTACTTCACTACATGGATACTGCATAGCTATAATTGGGTGACTTCACTTTTTACTTAGACTTTCGCTGAGCCTTTTCGCTGAGCGAAAGCTAAAACTGAACGCTAAAGTCTGTACTTAGACCACAGTTCAACTAAACTTTGGTCTAAGTCTACTGACTTAGACCAAAACGATTAAAAATGACGGAAAAACAAGTAAACCTAACAGGAAATAAATCAACCATTTACGCTTGGGTTTGCTTATTTAATTGCGCCGCGCAAGCAAATAACGTAATTAGTTAATTACGTAACATCTGACGTCATTGCATATTCATTACGGCGCTTATTTTTGATACCAGACTGCTTTAATTTACTAAACTATCCGTACGCATAGGACTGTAAATAATCGCCATGTTTTTGCTGAGCTAAAGTCAAAAGTTGAAGTGGATTCAGGCTCAGTGAAAGTTAAGCCCTAAGGGCTAAAGCTATCTCTTCCATGCAAATCGAACCGACTTTAGCCAGATTTGTTCGGCTCAACTTTGGTCTAAGTAGGTACTTTTGGACTCAGCGAATCGCTGAGACTTTTCGCTGAGTCCAAACTTCGGTCTAAGTAGGTAAGTTTAGGCTCAGCGAAAGTCTCAGCGAAATCACTTCACTTTTGGACTTCAGTAGGTACTTAGACCGAAGTTTAGGCTCAGCGAAAGTCTCAGCGAAAGTCTAAGTCAAAAAGTGAAGTCGCCCACTGTCTATTGCCATGATACAGTACCGGTATAACACTAAACGCTTGAAAAGTTAGTCACACACTGCTCATACAACTTCTTATGCTAAATCACTAAGTAATGACTTTCTTCAACGTCGTAAACAAGAAATTAATGTCAAACGCAATCACATTCTAGAACATTAGCAAAATAGAGCTTACATGATGCAAGAGAAAATGTGTACACCGCCTGTGAATTGCGGGCGTCCCAATTTTCAAAAACTGCAACGGCAGAGTTCGAGAGCACAACATATTTAAACACCACCGTAATTTATAAAGCTACAAATACAACCACTAAAAAGTAAAAAAAACGCTAATTGCCGACAAAAAGCATGCAGTTCAATAACACAGTTCGAGAATGCGCAGTAATCACAAGTACTGGCTGAAAACGCGCATTTCGTCCCTATACATTTCGGTCGGGTATGACTGAAAACCGCAGGACACCGCAGGACACCGGAAGACATATTAATCAGGACACTTTGAATAACCGCCAAAAAGTGCTAAACTGCTAATACAGAAAACCTATAGGTTTTCTTCAATTTTAGAGCATTATATAGAGATATGTGGAGATTGAGGATCTTCAGTCCCTAATATTTTGGATCTTGTAATATCAGACGAACCGTTTATAGAAAACATTGATTTTGAAGCACCACTGGGGAAAAGTGATCATTGTGTATTACAAATACAATGTAAAATAAATCCCACTTGCAAACAGTCGCCGGTAAAATATGCATTTTCCAAAGGAGATTACACTGGTTTGCGACAGAGTCTGCAGTCAGTTTTATGGGAAGACTTATTTTCAGCCCATATTAATAACATAGAGGACATGTGGCAGGTTTTTAAGCATGAAATGCAAATCAGAATTTAAAAATTTATACCTAAAACTAACTCTTTTCAAGAGTTTAAGAAAGATTCTTGGAAACGTCCTCTACCTGCTAATGTAAGAGCACTAATATCTAAAAAAAAACATAGACTGTGGACCAGGTATATGGAAACTAGAGATGATTTTGTATATAAAAAATACAAGTCGGCGAGAAATGCAGTTAGTAG
>Ga0209367_1000721_pt1 | contig 35999 bp, 19 predicted proteins | sample WorMetLIZISLAND2_FD_187412 | JGI IMG/M metagenome (GOLD analysis project Ga0209367, IMG submission 187412) | Marine gutless worms symbiont microbial communities from Max Planck institute for Marine Microbiology, Germany - Olavius geniculatus... ... | reverse complement strand
GATAACTCAAAAAGTTATGGACGGATCTTTCTGAAATTTTGAGGGTATGTCGGGCATGGCATAAGCTACAAGTGATTAAATTTTGGGGGTGATCCGGCAGGAATCCTGGATTCTGGATCACTTTGAAATTTTCGTTACCATTGCGTTAAAGGGAGCATAAGCGGAACCGCTGCAAAACCGAAGATGGTGACGCCACCTGACGAATAGCATTGCCTTGGCGGAGGTACCTGCGGGCTACGACTGCTATCTAGTTCAGACCTTTGCATACAGTCATAACCTTCGTATATGGCTTATAAATCTAATCAAATCATTTATTTGCTCAACAGATAAAAGTAAAGTGTAACGTGTTGCAAACTGCTACAAACATAAGCCCACCAATAAAAAACAGGCGAGCCGGACAGCAAAGCTCTTAACAAGAACACCGACAGCTGCCTTTAAACTTAGACCTGAAAAGTCCACATTGACAACAGAACGTTTAAAAGCTGGACGACTTTTGTTGCACACAAACGAGTTTTATCACTTAATTTCAGAACACTGTTGATTCAGAATATAGTTCAGATCTAACCCTCTGGTTTTATTTCGGTGATACAATCTAGCGGTATTTTGAACCATTTTCACGCTATTGAAACAATAAAACTTACTTACTATTAACCGCGCATTTCTCAAAATTTTATATAAGCCTTAACTATTCTATTACGCATTTTAAAGTAATTTAACTATCCAGAAAAAAACGACAGAAATTAAAATCGTAACCTTTTCAATCTATTCTTAGTTTCGTACAACTGTTATGCCACTAGAGTTCGTCGTTTGCTCTCTCTTGATTACGTACTGAGTGGTCCACAAAACTTGATTTGAACTTTTTATACGTACATAATTTTATTAAATTAAACTATTTTCAGTTGTATATTACTACCTAAATTAACAGTAAACTCAAAAACACTGTGAATTAAAGATTCCATCGCATTTTAAGCGCGTCGTGAAATACTTCGTGAGTTTACTGCGGGTTGTATAATTTTGTATCGGTGAAAGCATTTTGATAACAGGTCTATTTTATTTGCTCCATTTATAGCAAAACCTTAGCTTAGGGGCTTAGCGTGCTTTTTATTAAACCATTTTGTGCACGTTAATAGGCCTAATGCAAGCAGAGATTGAAAATTTACAACTACACATTTTCTTTTAAGTTTCTTTTATCTTTTACGCAGCTCAAATTAGTAGGCATACAAGTAACTTAGGCAACGACAACAATTAGTCTAACTCAAAACAGAGACGACAAGAAATTTATACGCACCCGGAAGCTGCGGTTAGTTGTTCAGTGTTTAGGTGTTTAAATATCTGGAATAATAATTCCTCTGGTAGTTGTTCCGCCAGGGAATGAATGGTGTTCCATTCTGCAGAAGGGGTCTAGACCCTTACGATGGTATATCGTCATTGTCTACACTGCCTTGGCAACGTTGACGTAATACGGCAAACTCGCAAATCCGTTGCCCTCGATCATTAACATTTTCAAGCAGCCTTCATAAATGTTGTCGATTCATTTTTTGTTCAGTCTATCTTGGTTCGGTCAACAATTGACGTCTACTTTGTTTATTCCGTTTTCAGTTTATAGTACGTTCAGCTCCTATAGGCATGTGAGCTATCGTCAGGGTGTCTGTCCGTCTGGCTAGTTCTCCATCAAAACGACGCAAGCTGTGATCACAGAATCTTTAGTGTCAGCTCCGCGAAAGACTATATTCTACTTTCACGATCCATACAGCATACAATAAGCTCAGCTACCGCTTAGAGAACAGAGCGTCAGCTTGATTTACTCATTGAATCCTAACTCTACCTTCGACTATTTGGCATGGGGCGTTATTGCCGTGGTATGTCTGTCCGTCTGTCCGTCTGTCCGTCCGTCGATACGTTGACAAATTGTGATCCCATAAGTTGGGCTACCCCGAGTTTTATTACACGATTAATTAGCACAATGTTAGAGCTCTTCGAACGCAAATTTTCAGCAATCTAATCTAAGGGGAACATCATCAAATTTCGGGTTGAACAAATTGGGGTTAAAAAATATGCGTTTTTCAACCGATGAGTCGCCATGATACCGATAGCTGTATTTAAGCCGTGATCATCTAAGTACTAGTGTTTTTGCTACTTTCGACTTTTGTGTGACTATTTTCTTCTGGGGTTAGCTCTGTGTATAAAAATGTTTTGTCCCACAGAAATAATTTTTTGTCAAGTTTGGAGCAGAAGGTTTTACAAAATCTTAGAATATTAAACGTTTTCTTAGTTTTTTTGCACTTGCAATAATCATTTTTGCTCATTTTCTTCATCCCGTTTTACATAGGCCTAAGTGTGTCGTAGAATAATTAGCTTTCTGGCGTGTTATTACAACAACCGACTGGATCCGAATATTTATTAAAAATAGCATCAAACGACCGAATAGTGATTTCACCCGCACCAGAAATATTATCGTCAAGGCTAGCGCTAATACCCCGTTTACATGATCGAGCAATCATCGAGCAAACATCCAGCAAATGCATTCAAAATACACATGCACGACGTGTGCTGTAATTGCTCGATGTTTGCTCAGCGTTTGCTCGATGTCTGTTCGATGTCTGCTCGATGTTTGCTTGATGATTGCTAGATCATGTAAACGGGGTATAACGCTAACGATAATCCTAAGCCTGATCCAAACCATAACCCTAACCCCAACCCCAACCCTATCCATATCCCCAATTCTAACCATGAACTTAGCGCTTAATTCGGGTGGGGGTGAATTAATGGACGAGAACCCGATACTTTAATTGACTCTTGACATATACGGCAGCAGATGTTTTGACATTATTGGATTTGAAATCGCTACCGTTTTTGCTGACAAAGCTAAGGTAGGAGACAAGACTGTTAGATGTTATGTTGGTATCGTGCCGCGGCAAAGGATCGACGTCGAGTCTGTGTGCCGAAAACAGATTCTAGACTTCGGAGACTTTTTAATCTCTGAACGCCGTCAGATCTCCGCGGAGTGAGCTCGTTAATTTATCAGATAAATCAGATAAATTTGACGTTTCGCTGTAGAGATTACGGCTCACTGCACCAGCACGCCTTCAAGGAATACTATAGACTGTCTGTCAACGTCGTCGAGTTATTTTTCAGCTCCTCACACGTTTGTGTCACGTAACGCAGGTCATATTACTCTACAAAAGCCTGTTGCTGCCTGAATTTAGTGTATTGGTTTGCCCGGCATTAATACCCTGTTTACACGATGAAGCAAACATGAAGCAAACTTAGAGCACACGTCGTGCACGTGTATTTTGAATACGTTTGCTTCATCGTTGCTTCGTGTTTGTTTCATCATGTAAACGGGGTATGAATGTTTTCCTCATCTGGTGTTTTGTGACAGGTTTATCAGTTCTGCGCGAGCGGTCGGTGCAAAAGGGTTTAAAATTTGGTGGACCGAAATTCAGCTGCCAACTCCCGCTGCCTTGGCTCTCGGTAAGCAGACACCTAAAGACATTAGAATGTGATAGACAGAAAAAAGTGGCCGACAACACCGACAAAATAGTGATACCGATGAATAGTCTTCCTCTGATGACCTTTTATTCGCTAGTTTATAACTTACTGGTGGTGATGATTTGGTCATATAGGCTACCTGCCGATGACGTATGTTGAAGCATGATGTGCCAAAAATTATAGTAATCGACCACAATTCCCGTTTATAATAAACATCGTCAAAGACGAAGTATTGTGTTTTGGAGATACGGCGTAATTAAGTTTGAAATTTCGTTAACCAAGTAGTCGAAATGTCAGGCGGATCAAATGAAATCGTGTTAATTAGTATTTTCAATGTACGCTTTTACGTCTTTTCAATCACGTTGTAAGGCCCTATATTCTGTTCCTGTGACAGAATGTACCTGACTGATATTGATGTTTACTGTAACCTAAAGGCGTGTTCAGAACGACAGAACAGTATGTCAGTGCTGTTCAGATCATTTGGTTCGCTCTGTACGCGCCGTTAGATACACGGTTCGCAGGTAGTGTATAGGCCTACGCCGTCCCATTATTGCGAAATTAGTTTTTTGCTTTGATAAGTCAGTCATTTTACGCTATGAATCAACGTGCGTGCCAGTGCATCGGTATGTAGAAATAACAGTACTCATACTGTTTGATCTACATGAACCCGATTGGCCACGAGTAACAAAATAATTTCATACTCGCTTATTTACGAGTTTTCAACGAACTATGGGTTGAAAAACTTGAAGTCAAGGTTGCGGTTAATGGGTAACAACTAAGTAAACAATTAAAAATATTTGTGATGCTTATGATCTTCTTCGTCTGTTTCTTTGTGATGATACTCTGCCGCTGTGTCTTAATGGACGTGCTGTGTGGATCGCTCTATATAGGCGACAGTTGGTGTCGGGGGTTTCGCTGCGTCAAGTCTGGCTACTGCATCGCGTCGAAGCTCCGCTGTAACAAGCTTCCGAACTGCGGTCGTGACGACAACTCTGACGAAACCGATTGTAAGTGACTTCACCGCTTCAGACTCATGGCGTCTTCAAAACGACACAAATCAATGGCGAAGTCAAAATTTTGGAAAATGGGAGGAGCGGGAGACGCCGAAGGCATCGTAGGTGCCGAGGAAAAGGTGATGTCCGGCGAGGGGGTGTCTATCTGCGTCAAAAAATTTTTTTTTAAATTCTGAGAAAATTATGCATTTTGTGTAAAAATCTTCGTCTGGTTACAAAAATGCATCTAATAAATATAGGGGGAGGGCGGCCGCCGCCCACTGAATGCGCCACTGTCAGAACTGAAATACAGACCAATCTCTTAATCTCCTCCAATGTTCACTTCGTTCACCTTGGCGGAGATAATGAAATGAAATCCATTGGTCAATTTAGTTTCTTTCATGACGAATACGCATTGAACGAAATAAACTGAACTGATCAGTTTTAACACGCCAAATTAACAGCAATTCGTGACATAGACTTCTTAAAATAAGAACTGACGGCGGCCGTTGTCGGGTCCGCAAACTTGGGTCCATCGGTATTTTTAGTTCTTTTTACTGTAACTTTGTCAAACGTAGTCCGTTTGCTACAAAATTTTGTACACACAGTGCCACAGACAACTTGAACAAATGCTGCAAATTTGGTGACTATGTTTTTTTACTTTCTTAAGTGTGCATATATTGTGTCTAAATCGTGCGTTAGTACGTACGGTTTAGCCACAATATAAGCGCACATAAGAAAGTAGTAATCAGACAGTAACGAAATTTGCAGCAATTGTTCACGTTGTCTGTGACAATATGTGTTCAAAATTTTGCAGCAAACGACCACGTTTGGAAAACAGCGACAAACTTTAAGGGGCTACTTTTTTCTGCCGCACCCTGTAGGCCTGACATTCGCAATCAGATCAAGTGAAGCATGCAGCACAAACCTGACACAGTCGCCATTGTGGATACGTCCAGTTTATTCACGCGACGTGCATACGACAAAGTCACAAACACGACGACAACGACGTTGCGACAACTTCATGTCATAGAAACACTGCACATCGTCCGCTGTTCACACGTGCAATGTTACATACGACAGAATTTAGGGAACTACTCAAAATGTTGCTATCAGAAACATGAAATCAGCGCAATGTGAACCGCAGGGCGTTCTGTAAATGTTCAAAATGTCGCAAAGTTTTAGCGAACAGCGAATCTACCGATCGAAAACGTCCACTGTGGTACTGCAGCAACGCCCAACGCTGTAGGCAGGCTAAAGAGCATGCGAACACATTACAATGTAGGCTTACATTGGCTTACTATGGACAGTCGAGCCTCGACTCGATCAGCACGGCGGGGCCCTAAACAGCATCGGGGCGGAACTGTTTGAATGCAATTAGCCTACAATTTTATGACTTATACGTTGTCCGCGTGCCGAGTCTTGGCTTCAACACTTTTCATAGGTATATTTCTGGAGTAAGACCAGTGATATATAAACGACGATACCGTCGGATACGGCATTGATAAGTTCTCATAAGCTATCATCGCTTATACCCCTATGGACACCTGTTCTCTCAAAAAAGGGATCCTCACCCCCCAAATTTGAATTGCGCTTTACGGCCAAACTGTATCATCGCAATCATTACTAATAAGTTATCAGGTTATAGAAATTTGCAAATGCCGACTCTCCCCTTCTCTAAAAGAGCAGTACTAAATGACATCTCATGCATGGACACTGACCGGCGTACGGTCAGCCTCCCCTAGTGACAGCTGGGTTTATTGGTTTGGATGATGCCGTCCGGTTGTCTGTTGCACTCGTTGCAGGTGCTTCCTATCAGGACTACGGAGATCTGCGCGTCATCCTCGGCGTCATCGTTGCCATGGCTACAGCAGTGCTAGTCATCGTCTGCGTGGTTCATCGACGTCGAAGAAGATCGCGCCAGCTGCGCAAGACCGCCGAGCAGCGGCGACTCTCCGCCGCCGACACACTGGCTGCCCGTGCCGACGACGTTGAAACCGACCACAGGGCTTCCCCGGACTGCGTCAACGAAGATGACTCAGACAGGGCGTACCCAGACTGCGTCAAGGACGGTTCCGTCGGCGTCGAGGTGCGCTATGTCGGCCGCAGCTCCGCCAACTGCACCCCCACTCACGGCGGCGTCACAGCAGGGAACTCCATGACGTCATCGCGCAACCCCGGCCTGACGTCATCGTCCGCTCGTGCCGGCGGCGGCGGTAAACGATTGCTCAAGGAGAAAACGGAGAAGGTATCCATCGTATGACGTCACGCCGGGTCCTCTCGTCGCACCAACAGATCTTTCTTGCTATACGGACTTTTCGTACCAGTACAGGCCTACGGCATTGTCTGTCCGTACATGGATAAAGTAATTTCTGGTGTGGAGTGATCGAAAGATCCTTATCCCAATACTCGAGTTAAAAATAAAAGCGTCATGATTAGGCTTATCTGCACCTAGCTATACATGTGGCCAGTAACAGGTATTCAAGTACACAACTTCACGTAGTCTGGACGTAGCACACACGGAGTGGTTTTTACGCGCGAGAGCTAGCATAGCTACAGCGCGTATTAGCTATAGTAGTTCTGTGGAGGTGTCTTATGTCTGTCACGTCCCGGTACCGTTCCAAGCCCAGGTGATAGAGACTTCGGTTTTCACCATATAATAGCTTTTGAGTCTCTAGTATTTTGTGACAAAATTTCATGCGGCTGGGTGAGGGGTCCTCCTGTAAGTAAAGAAGAAAGAGGGGCAACCCCCACCCTCCTAAAAATACGTTATTTTACCGCTGTTGGCTTGTCTGGTGTGAAAATGGTTGCAAATAAGCACAGACATGCGGCTTATCATAACAAGCACTGATGACGAGCTTCTTAAGAATGTCAACATCGATGACCTTGAATGACTTTGAACCCCTAAAATAGGGGTTTTTAGTCATTTTTTCGCGATTTCGGTATGCGACACACATTTCAAGAGTAAATTGCGCCGAAATGGTTGGAGATAGACCAAGACAACCTGCATGCAAAATTTTTAGCATTGAATGTAGATGTTAGCAGTCCAAGTCCAGACCATTTAGGTTCAAGGAGGCCTGCGCACATGGGTGTCAAACAAGGATACCCCTTTTTAAAAGTGGTTATTTATCCACTATTGCCGTGTCTGACGTGAAAATGGTTGCAGACAGCACAAACATGCTGTTTATCATAACAAGCACTGGCGACGAGCTTCTTAGAAATGTTAACATCGATGACCTTGAATGACCTTAATCCCCCCCCCCAAAAAAAAAAAAAATTAAGGATTTTAGTGAATTTTCCGCGATTTCGGTCTGCGACACACATTTCAAGAGTGAATTGCGCCGAAATGGATGGAGATAGACCAAGATTACATGCGAACAGGAACTGCTATAGGCTCTCGCGCGTCTCATGAGCATTAGCTCAGATTTCTTGTTTGGCCTTGGCGTCAATTTTTCACCAGAAGTCAGGCCGGAAATTTGCTGGCGTTTCATAGCTGGTGATTAGCACTATAGGACGCTCTGTGTTTGCCTTTTTGTTAAAAATCGTGCCACAAAGAGCGAACGCGCACATACTTTATCTAGATTGTGCACATTAGCTTTTATGCAATGATTTGATAACAAATCGGCTGCGGCCACACAGTATAAATCGTTTACACTATGCGCTGTAAGATTTAGGCGTAAACTGATGTGCTAATAACTGTTAAAAAGAGTTCATCAGACGTAAAAAAAACTCGTGTACTTAGTTTCTATCCATCCGCACTCTTTAAAAAATCTTCCCTAAGAATTTTATTGAACCCCTCAAAAATATTGGTTTTTTTGTTTGCTTTCAAAGTTTTACTGGAACAAACTTTTTGTATGAAGCCTGTTGTGCTGCAGTATTGTTTCCAACGAGCCGTTTCGTAACAGACAGAACTGTGGCGTGAAATTTAAAAAAAACATTCCCCCATCCCTACTTTAGTCTTTATCACAGACTGTAAACAGAAGCCCAGGATTTCTGCCTCATCATCGTCGCCATTATATTCATTGATCATTAATAATCGTATTGCATCTCGCGTTAAATACCATGCATCTTCAATGTTGGATCTCAATTTAGGGAACTTTAACAACTGATGGTAAACCGCTGCATATGGAAAATATACTGGTATTTCATTTCCACCTTTCTTATGTCTGATTAACCTTGATTTCACTTGCTAAACACGTTTTCTGCTAAAGCCTGCTAAAATCTCATCTTCCCATTAAACGGCCTAAATATTTAAGAAGCTTTTCAGACTAAGAAGCCAGATCGATGTTCAAAAATTATTCCCAGAAATTATTCTTCTTGCAACAACTACTAGAACTTATCGGCTTTAAATTACTGACTACATCATCATCAACACAGATGTAAATTATGGTTTATTCTGCAGTCAAAACAAGTCTACAAAATTAAATAACTGAACCGGCCAGCTGGATCTGTCAAGAACGCTCAATAACCAAGAACTAACACTGTAACTGCCAACTTAAATAAAACTGACATTAGCCAACAGCAAAATGCATAAGTCCTTTACTCTTCTGTAAGATCCACATTCATATAGATTGCATACAACACAAATGAATGCAAGAATTAAAACTCGACATTGGCTGCTCAAAGTCGAATGCAACTACTGTATATTCTATAATGCAAATCAACTTAAACATTTCTTCTTCCTATTATTCTTAGTATCGATGTTCCGAGCATTAAATAAACAGATACACCATTACTTTTTACTAATCACAATGTAATCATCAACATCAAATTTTCCTCTTTTTAGTTTCCACGACAAGTTCTGAATAAAATCTAGTGACTAATCAACTACAGCTTTTAACTCGTAATGGATATTCACCTATTATTCATTCAATTTATTATACATTATGTATTAAGAACAGAATGGTGCATGGAATGCTAGCAAGGCTACAACTAATACGGGCTACAATCTTTACAATGGTTTTTCAGCACTTAACTAGCCATACCATGTGATACAACGCAGCATGAATCATGCAAAATGACGCAAACAGATCTATCATGGGCAAATTTTTCAAGGAATATTAAGAAACTGTTGAGAATATTTTCCATGGTAAAACCCTATATTAGATTTATAGCCAGTGGAACTAGGGCTTAAGGGTCATTACCTTTGGAAAGTCACGTGATAAGGACACATTGCATTTATTGGCCGGTTACGGGTCACGTGATGACCTCATTCTAGGGGCCATATATAGAGTTCATGGAGAGTTGTCGATGATGTCAGACTGTATTGCTGGATTTATCCGACATATTGAGTTTTATATCTGAATAAATATTGGAAATGGACGTTTAATGGACTCATCCATAGGATACGAAGGAAGTTACATACCAGAAAAAAACTCAAGCTGTTCCAAATCCACAACTGCACAACGACGTTAATAACGACGTTAATAATGACAATGATAAAATGACAGTCAGAATAGGATGAATACGGTGTACCAGTGTCATTGGCAACCACAGTCACATATCCCACAGTAGCGATAACTGCACAATACAACAGCAGTGCGATAAACTGTAATGGTGAGTGAGTGAGTAGGGTTTAACGTCCCACCCGACACAGCATGGGTCATTTCGGGGACGGCCTTTACAGGCAAATGCACACAAACACATAATAATGGAACAGTAACTTTAACCTTTACAACCTAATATGGCACACAAAACACAGAAACGACCTAAACCTAAAATTGTAAGAACTTGCCGTTATTATTGTGCATATTAAACTGTAATGGTAGTTCTAACTAGAAAAGCACTCGGAGAGCGCAGACCTCCGCCAAGCATGGATCACCCCCAAAATTGAATCACTTGTAGTTTTTGCCATTCCCAACATTCCCTGAAAATTTCAAAAAGATCCTTCCATAACTTTTTGAGTTATCTTGCTAACACACAGACAAACAAACTCTGGCAAAAAACATAACCTCCTTGGCGGAGGTAATAATCTTCCCTGTATCCTCCAGACATTCATCAATCTCGTAATGCTGTCTACTGGAGGAGAGGGGGGAAGAAACTGCAATAGAACTCATGGTTCCACTCACCACACAACACTAGGTTTCAATCGTTCCTACAGGTACCTTGACTGGAGGATGACCACTTTCCAGAGCACATGAAATTCCCGACTTTCCAGTAGGGCAAGATATACTGTTTAACGCTATGGTCGACAGTCACCGCTTTAAATTAAAAACGGAACAGTTGCCATGGTGCTTTCAGATTCAACATTTAACGGATTGTATCTGTAACAGCTGCAGAATGACATGCAAGCGTAGCTTGCAGATTTTTTTTAAAAATCTGAAATAAAGACTGCATAGTGTAAACAGTTTCATTAATCTTTTTCTCCAGTTTCCCCTGACTTTTCCAGGTTTTTTCAGGTAAGTGGCTAACCTGGAAGACTATTTACAGACTGCATGCATTTCAAGATGTTCAACCAATAATGGCAAAGTACTAAACGAACGTCACCACAATAATTATACACACAGTCCATTACACTGATAATCGCAATAATAGCACATTAGAGTCACACATATTTCGAACAATCAATAGAGTCTATCCTGTAACTGCTTTACCTATATATCAATGTTATTGTAGTAAATTCTTGTGAATAAGTTTTTGTTCAGTTTTTTGCCATATATATATTAAATATATTGATATATTAATGAACAGAATAATGAAACATCCCAAATCACAAGATATGCATGGTAGATCATCATCTTAAAGCAACGAATAGTACATCCTCATTCACATGGAAAAATACGTATGATTAACTTGACAATTCACTGACCATCACAATTTAGGCAGTTAAACTGAGCAGCAGAAAACATGCATCAATGCATAATAACCGAACGTCAAATATACATTGAAAAAATAAAATATTTAATCGCAACTGAGTGAGGACAACCTCCATTTACGGCAAAGAAATGACTGTGTAATCCAGACAGAAGCTGTTCTGGTTAATGTCTCTATTATTCATCCTAACAGTTTTACCATCAGCAGAATGCAGTACGAATGTTGTCTTTACACGCTGTTTAAGTTACCATAGAATACGTGGCCGAAGTCATAAGTTGTTACGTGGTGCGTCGTTTTCCTTTCCGCCGCCGTATGGTCGCCGGGTTTGATTCCCCTTCGACGTCCTCGTCCGGTGCGTTCTCGGCCGCACCAACGTCTATATCCTCAGTGCTGATCATTTCATAGCCGTTGTTGTCATTTGCACCAAAGGACGATGGCCCACCACCCTCCTCTTCTTCTACTTCCACATCGACGTCATCGCTACTGGTCTCCATGTCATCATCGATGACGTCATTGTTATCATCGTTTTCTCCAATGTTGTTTTCATCATTGTCGTCTTCGTTATAATCACCAATGCCTTCAATGTCTTCCGCGTGTTCCTCCGTAGACTTCTCCTTCCCGTCGTCATCATCGTTGTTCTCCGCAGTTTTGTCAGCATCCCCGCTGCCCACAAGTGTATCCTGGTCGCCACTTTCCTCCACCTGGCTCGCGTAGGTACACTCGTAGACGGGTCGGAATGAGTCGAGGAAGCCAACGTCCTCTGTCAGATTCGGAAGCAGCCAGAAACTCAACTTGCCCCACGTGAACAGCCAGACGATGGAAAACACCACCAGACGAACTGGCAACAACGACACATGTGCTATCAAAAGTGATAATTTATAATTAACACGACACTAACAAAATTTTAACATTCCCAAAAACATTCTGCAAATGCCTATCATCAAACAGGTAAAGGTAAAGGGGACCACACCCCACCAGGGGCGTAAGCAGGGTAAACATCTCCCTTTCTATGACCGTTGAGCCTGTAGGTGGATAGACCACCGAGTCCGTGACGCATGGCCAGTGCGATGCCAGACCTATGGACCTTACCTTCCCAGTTGCAGAGTATCACACCCTATAGCTGGTACCAAATTATACTGCTCGATGAAAAGAGGCACACGTGTGCGAACAACTTGCTCACAGTTGTTACCTGGCAATATACCGGCCGGGAGCTGAACCAGCAACCTCACTATCACCAGTCCGACACATTACACTCCCAGGCCACGCCATTAAATATTTGTCGCATGATAACCAAAAACAACGTAAAAATAATGTTTCCGCATATTATCAGTACATGACAAGTAAGTTATTATGAAGTTTTACCACATAGGAAAAGCCACAAAAGTGCATAAAAGCCACATAACACCAAAGAAAATACTGCATCTGTTGTGTGTGCAACTAACAGATTTACACTAAGACCGTGGCATGACCACTGACCTAATCTCCAACTGAGTAAAGAATCGTAAAAGATTATTTTTGTATCATGCTCCCACTCAGAACAATCTAAGCATCTTTTCAAAGTTTTGACGAGTTTAAAGTGAGATGTCAGCAAGACGCCATTCAATCCACTGCAACCAAGTCAAATTGGTACGTACACTGTTGCATGGTGCAAAGTAATTGCCACATTTAAATTTATATTCACATTTACAGCTAACTTTCAGACCAATATAAGTAGTCAGAACTACTGTCTATTCTTATTCACAGTTAACAGGCTCTGCAACACCTCTAACATACAATACTTTAGCACTATCTGCTGTTGATCGGCAACCTCATTCACCATCAATGGTATCATCTATTATCATTATTCGTCACAACTGATTTCATGACTTTTCCCAGCCCGAAAAGTCAAAAGTTCAACTTTGAAATTTCTCACAAATATGGCAACTGAGCGTCGAACGCTTACCGATGCAAAGGACAAAAATGAGTCCAACGAAACAGGCTGCAGCGACGCTCAAGTAATAGACACCAAGACGGACTTCTGGTGGCCACAGCGGAAACAGACAGACGGCAATAGCTCCGAACACTGAAAAGACAACACGACATTGCACAAATTCACTTAGGTGTAATACAAATACACCGTGCACCATAAAAAACGTGGCACTTTACTTTTGTCCATATGTTCGCTAATTATTGACTGATTTTCAAAATTCTTTCACTGGCACACTCTGCAGACAATTTGCAATAATTTGATTATTATGTATCTCACCACACGGTAAATTCGTTTCTACACTACCTTGTGAAATATAAATGTAAGCAAAACCTAACAATAATAACAAAAATTTAGGTAAATGAAAAAAAATGCTTTAGACCAACATTCGTATGACACTAGACTGTGTTATACCCACAGAGTCTAGTGTCATACAGACCATTCACTGCAATGTTAGTCTAAAGTGTTTTTTTTTCAATTTTACCAAAATGTTTGTTTGTTACTATTGTTATGTAATGTATGCATATTTCACTGATATTTCAGAAGGTAGTGCAGAGGCGCATTTATGGTGAGGTGGGATCTATAATAATTACATTATCGCAAATTGTCTGCACAGTGCATCAGCGAAAGAGTTTTGAAAATTGATCAATAACTGGCAAAGATATGGACAAAAGTAACGTGCCACCTTTTATGGCCCACCCTGTACATTACACCACCATTCTGAAAAATGAGCATGAAGCCGATTTATATTTTCAAAATCCCACCATTTAAGTTGGATTTATTTACACCTTCAAATATGACAAGAGACAAGAACTCAAGGCCAGACTTAGAAAAACGTCCACTAATAGGAAAGCATAACAAACACTTTGTAATCACAAAATGTCATTAAGGTGGTTTTAACAATGCAACAAGAATGTAGTAAAAAGTCAAATCACTCAACCATTTCATTACTGTAAACAGCTGTAAGTAGTTAATGGCAGAAACTGGCACAACATTTTGTCATATCAGATTAAGCATCAAACCAATTAACTCACCATCAATAAAACCAGCAGCAGTTTGCACTACGTCGACTGCTTTACAAATTTAGACTGCATGACAAAGTTTTACCAGATATAGCCAAATGCACACAAATGTAGTTATATACGGATGAGATGCATCCTTTTGGCTTCTTATTAAGCTATCAATATCCACCACTTATCAGTCAGCTGTTGCTTGATTATTTAAGTTGTAGAATTATGACGTATTATGACAATATATCTATTAATCGTTGAACAACAGTATGTAGGAAAGCAAAGCAATTACCGAGAAGGAGACCAATAATGAAAGTCTTTGGTGGCACTGGGTCGTAGATCCAAACAAACAGCTGCGTACATAAACACACACATACATACGTAGACTTACTACACTGATGACTCAATCACCAACATGAAGCAGTGGGCTGTCACTACTTTACACAAGGCCACGACTAACTTCTCAGACAAGGAACACATTACATGTTAGCAACAACGTATGTGTGTCATAAACAAGCTGCCCAGAGTTGTTGCAAGTCAGTGAAATAACCTGCATGCTAGCTTAATTGGGTTAAGCCTTGCCACCACAAAGCAACAAAAAAGGAGATAAAACTCCCAGAAAATGGACCTGGCTGTTGATGCAAAATCTTCCTCTTCTTGCAGTCCTTGAGACCAACATCTTGGTCTCTGGGTGCCTCGAGGATAAAAAAAAGCCTGGTTCCTGGTCTTGAGAAAAAAAGTCCATGATGGCCACTCTCCAGTCATGATCAAATTCCCTGACTTTTCCAGACATTTTAAGGGAACATAGATGGAGTATCGCCCCTGGCAACAATTTTAATTTTTTTCCAGAGAATTAACTGACCAAATTTAGTGCAGTTTAAAGAATAAAAGCAAACAAAAGCGGCTTACTGGCACCGCAAATTTAAAAGTATGGGAGTACAAGTCTGCAAGTGAAGCGAGGAGAAAAACAATGGAGTTGAGTGCAAATATTCAACTAGTAATGAACAGTTTTGGAACACTTTCCCTGACAAAATTTTTTCCCTGACATTTCCCTGTTAACATAATCCCAAACATTTCCCTGACATGTTTCAAATTCCCTGACATTTCCAGGTTTTCCAGTTTTTCCAGACAAGTGGTCACCCTGAATCTTAACAAAAAGTCTTGGTTTTGGTCTTGAAAATTTTTTGGTCTCGGAAATGTCAAGACTTCTTGCTGGCACTGAACTATTACTACATAATACTTCAAAAGCAGTTAACTGGTTATAGAGTCCGAATAATAATAATTATTTTATCATGGTTACCATTGACTGACATTGAACAGCATAATTTCTCATATCCAACTGTATATTCTTCAACAACAAAAAATTTGAGCTAATGCTCACAAGACGCACAAAAGCCTATAGCAGTTCCGGTTCAGTAGTTTAGCTGAAAATTGGGGTGTTCACGCTAAGTTAATATACAAATTCTCTGTCTGGATCGCATAACGATAGTTCTGTGGCGCCACCTTGTGAATGATATAGACTTGTGTCGCAGCCCGAAATCGCCAAAAAATCCATAAAACCCCTATTTTGGCATTCAAGGGCACTGAATTTGGCGCCAATCGAGAGCCAGTGTATGACTTCCTATTAGTGATTAATAGTAACCTACACCCTATCTCGCACCGTTACTGAAATACAGCGACTTATTGGCCAAAATCGCAAATTTTGCCCAACCCCCTCTTATTTAGCGCCCTCGTTCAGAGTGACCCTCTTCGAATTTATGGAAAAGCTTTACTGTTCCTGAAACTAAAGTCTTCCAGGCACCTGAAGGTGAAGATGTGGTGATCGTATCTTTCACCTTTTTGACTGATCCACCTGCGTGACTGACAGACGGACAGAGAGACGAACGGACAGAATTGCAATGGCTAAGACGCGCTGAAAACAGTAGCTGCTTTCGCGCGTAAAAAAATGTTAATCAGCGAGTGACATTAATACACTTGATGTTAGACAAAATGTCTTGTCTTGGTCATGTTTAGGTCTTCATCTCAATAAAACGTCTTGTGTACGATCACTGGCCTAGCCTGAAGTCAAGTTAGCCGGTTAAACAAACGCTGAAAAGTAATAAAAATAAAACAATTTATTCTGCATCAACCGCTAGGTTATAGTCACTGGCATAGACTACTGTTGTTTGACGTAAATACCAACAAAATCCTGGGAATTAGTAAGTGAGCAGAAAAGACTCACATCTGGTCCATCAATAAACAGCTGCTGATCGTGCATATCCAGTTTCGGCTTCTTCTTCTTTCGCTTCTTGTCTTCCGCCTTAAATGCAATGACTACTGAGTAAGTTGAGCATAAGAAAGAGCAAAGAAATGTCATAATTTGTGCCTCGGATTCAGCCGCCGGCTGACGCTGTGCACTCTAAATATTGTTATTTACTCGATTGCTTACGTATAATTTATAATTCACATGAAAATCTAAAGATCTTCACAGCAAGTTGCAAAGCTAAGGATTGATTTTTAGTTTTTTTATCCACTAGCATTCGATTTTGATCAACGCAGTAGACTAATGCGTTTTGAGGACATGCATGATTTTAAAAACCAGTTTAGTAAGCAATGGTAAAAAAATGGCTACTGCGCAGGTGCATTTCTATGCACATATGTGAACAGAATGCCTATTCGGTCAAGCTAAGCTGACAATAAACTAAAAACCTCTTAAGACTTCTAAAAGAATACATCACTACTTGCAATGTTCATTTGGCCAGTCAACTTTTTTCCCGAGTTCAGTAGGTGCAAAAACTAAATTTTTATGAAATGACGAAATGAAACTTTTTATAAGTCAAACATCCTTACAGCCACCCACTTAGAAATCAGAAAAAAAGTATGCAATAAAAAAGTATTCATGTTCATATTCAACAAAAAAATACAATGAATAGTGCACTGCATTTACAAATTTCAACAAGCCAAATGCCTTTCCGTCACTTAAGCCATACACAAGCATCAAAAAACTAATGATAAACTTTTTTTAAAAAACAGCACACACCTCGGTAACTGCAGTCGAGTCTTCTTTTGTTTTCTCATCTGAACTTTTTGTCTCCTTTTCGTCCTTCTGATCAACGTCTTTTTCCTTTTCCTCCGCATCGTCTTTCTCTTTCTTCGACTTCTTCTCACTCTTCTTCTGCAACAGCAAAAAATACACAAACTGGGGAGTAAACAGAAACATATCAGAAAAAAATTTATTAGCAATAGCAAACAAGTCCAAAGATCCACAATGTCTGCTACCCTAACGCACCATACAATATTTCATAAAGAAAGCGGAAAAGTTGAAAAAATTAATCATGAAATACAGCTGCTTTATATTTCTACACAATGTACACATTGTAAGATGGATAAAATTGGACTCTGCAACTTAAAACATGTGCACACTTCATGAAACCTATAGCAATGTCACTCAGAGTGACACTGGTGCTCAAATAAATTCTATCAGTCACAACAGTGGCAACCTCCAAAAACTTGTCTCTAGACTAGTGCTGTATAGCACCTAGAAAATCAACGCAATTCTTCACTAGGCACTGGATCTATTGTATTGACTGGATGCATTAATATTGGGTATTAGGTAGCCTGCTTGTTGTTATTATTCTAACCCTAGTATTTACAAAGTTGATATTAACTCAATGTTTCTACTATCATACAAAAACACACTGAAACAAAATTTGTTACCGCTGGAATTTCTTTTTTCTCTGAGCTTTCTTTCAACTTCCTTTTCCTTTCGCTCTGTCTTTCGTACCTCATGGCACGATGGAAAAACCCTTTCTCAAGCAACCTATCAAAGCAACACATACAGTTAGTAGACATCAAGCATACATAGTCAAGTTTCAAAAGAAAAAAACAGAATTATACTGCACTCTATTGACCTTCATCACTTAAACCAGACAGCAACACTTTTACTATAACATGTACAAAGTAAGACTTGTACTGACCAAAGTTTTTCAATCGATCAGTCTCTGAAAATTAATCAAAATTAGTCATTTAATTTCCATTACTTCTACAATGAATCAGAAAGACGATAAAACTGCAGAATTTGACCACTGGGTCGTTGTTAATTTTCTTAGAAACAAAACTGAAAAAGTGACGACGATGAGGCAGTATGCAAACTGTGTAGTTTAAGCTTGCAAAGTGAAGACTACTAAACTAACATACAAGCACAAATCTTGGTGACAAATCGCATGTGAAATAAAATTACATTACAAAGTACAAATGTTCATGATCAGTCATTTCTGGCTGTCTAGAAGTCCAAATTTTTTACGAAATTAATGGATTAAAAAAACTAAGTAATTAACTATTGAACCATTAATTGACTAGTCACCAATTCCCACAGCCCTAGTCCAAAGCACTCTAATCTATCAGTCTCAACCAAGAAGCTGATATGTAGTCTATACATTACACAATTACATTAAATAGACAAATATGCGCACATGTCCTGTTAACGGATTAACTAATTTATCCTCTTAATTTTCAAACTCTGCTCATCCTTATTCAGAGGATCCTCTCACTACAAACCAAAACAATTCATATCCTCCTAGGACACAATGCCACCAGCTTTTCTATGGTCATAGCCTCTGTCTATATCCCTTAACACCGACATTATGCATTACTTAACCAACTCGAGTCAACAGCATCTCTATATCCACAAATAGCGAGAGCTAGACCTGCGAGTCAGGTCGATCAAGTCGACTCAAGTCGAATTGGGCCTTCCAAGTTGGGTCAAGTCGGTCTGCAGCAGCGTCACCGTCAAAATTTTCTGGTGCCATCGGTTTCATTACAAGTCAACTTGAAAAGTCGACTTGACCAAAAATCTTGTACCTAGCAGTTCTCTCAAACGCGGCTATCGATGATTTTGGGCAAATAAGGCAATTTGTAACGTATTCCAGTAACCGTATACATAAAATAATGGTATACCTATTAGGGTAAACGGATTATCGAGTTTCAATGCTTCGCACAGCCCTAATTGTTCATGCAGATAACATAGAGGCCTACGTGGTGTGAATCAGCTTAGTGCGAATGACGTAACTTCCATGTTCTTGTTTCCCTTGCACTAAATTGCTGAAATTTTGGACGTCTAGGTTTAAGACACAGGGCTAATTATTAATGTAAAAAAGTTTTTTCCTATAAGCCCTAACATGCAGTTAGCTACAATACGTTCGTTACAGACTGACTGACGGATGGACGACAACGATGCCAAAGACGCCATACAGCATAGCTTTACTGCGTTAAAAACAGTCACATAACACACAGTTTTTAGGCCTAAATGTCTGTATGAACTTTTTCAAGAAATGACAATAACAAAAGACGCCACCAAAAAATAAAACATATTATGAATAGCCTAGAGTATACGTACAGTGTTTGTGTAAGTTCATCACAACTTCTAAATGTCTCATGTCCTTTGAAGTCGGCTCAAGTCGACATGCCACTGTCAAGTCAAGTCAAGTCGAGTTGGATGTGCTCAAGTCGACCGCCGTCGACTTGGAATCATTTTAGCTTCAAGTCAAGTCAAGTTTCTGTACCTCAGCGACTCGCAGGTCTAGCGAGAGCACAAATAGTGAATGTTAAATTCGATACCTCTCGCAGTACAACTCGCAGGACGAACGAGAAGTGAATAATGCGGTTGACTTGTCATGTTTCGATGACCATTTAGAATCCATCAATATATCAACGGCCTTGGAACCTTTCATTCAAGCATGACAAACAAAAATCATATAGCATTACAGTAAGCTATAATATGCAAAAACAATTTGGACTATCTTGAAACCGATACCAGACCAACCCAGTAGGCCTAACAATTAAAAATCAGCATGCATGGTGAGTGTTTCACTAGGCTATAAATCATATTAACAGGTTAATCTGCTTTACAATGGTTAAAACTTCTTGTTAACTTTACTCCCTATATACAGAAGTTTATATGTATGCTATTATACATAAGATTCGGATTTCAGATACTGCTACAGTGGTACACTATGCCAAAGGGTTGCTATACTAAATTAATACGGTAATAAATGATCACATAAGTTATGGAATACGGTGCCATAATCTGTATACTACAACACTACCAAGCTTATGCCTAATGCCAATCTTGACATTAACTCTTGGAATAGTAGACATTCAAAATTTGAAACCAACACCAGAATGTACAAATTATTGAGAAATTTTAACCGATCAACAGCAATATTTACTTACCAACAAAGTACGGCACATTATTGCCGAGAAATTTTCCCTCTCTGTTTAAGGTGGGATGAAATCGCAAGCATTTTGCAACAGCATATTCTTCCTTTGTTGGCTTTTCCAGCTCATCCTAAACACATCCATCTATAAGTCAATTCAGCAGAAAATGTGTAAATCGCATAATCAATCATTGTGTTAACACAGCATGTTAAGTTTCTCAGCGCTTTCAGACTGGAATCATCTGGCGGATGATATAGTTGATGCTCCATCATGTGAAGCATTCCGGAGTCGCCTAGCCAATATCCAGTCCTACCCGTAGGTCCGCCGAGCACCTTCCCGCTGCATCAACACCAGTATTGATCCTGCAGCGTATTCGAACAGAAGAAGAATATGCCTAAAACCGAACTCTAACTGTAATCATCACGTGTCGTCAGACTGACAACAGACTTATCACTCATTTATCAGCAAATATCAGTCCGGCCGACTGTAAAAATGCCATAAGCCTTCCACACGACAGCCCTTCTTGTTTACGGCATGGAAAAATACTCTGTTTTTTCTCCTTATGACTAACCACGCCACACGTCGTGCACAAATACTAAAACACATTACTTAGTGAGAGAAAACACCAAATATTGTACCTTAAGCACTTGTTTACGTTTTTGTTTTCCACGTCTGCTGACTTCCGCCATCTTCCAAAAAAGTGAATGACCAAAAAAAGCGAAATGAACAAAATCGAAAGTAGCGATAGAGGTAGGTTACGGTACCGGTAGAGCCTATTATGAGTTACGAATGACTTATACGTAGAAATCGTATGCTATGGACGACATAGAAAGAAGCATCCTACATAGTAAGAAGCATCACACTTTGGTGCAAATGTTTCAAAACATGGTAGCTGCTGTAGGCTAGCCATAGCTTTGCAGCTAACTTAGAGCTGGGTAGCGAGTTGCCAATTGCAATTACCTTACATCATGCAACAATGCTTAGTGTCTTACTACTCAGTCAGTTTAACAATATTAAAGTTATTGGTCAATAGAGAATATAATTTGAACAATATCGGTTTTGTTGGCGAGATTTATTAGAAAACCACAGATAAAAACTGCATTTTCTGTGAATATAAGTTATTAATAAAATGCCTCCACTATTTTGCAACTAAAAATTAAGCCATTTTTCTGTATTAAATGGAAGAGTACTAAGTTTCTCAAAGCATTCTTACTATAAATAAGTTGATCGATAATTAAAAAAAAACTGTATTTGTACTTCCTCTCCCAGTTGTTCATCGCAGACGATGTAAGATATATTTGAGCTGGCACTGCATATGCATGCATCACATTCAAATCTTGCCCTCATTTGTAATGTGACTTTTTAATGAGGACTACACGATTCCAGCATAGTTCACTAAAATGTCAGTCTTTGTAGCCATTTACTCAACAAATCTTACTGGTGTGGTATTGTTCAAGTGAGGTAAACAACCTTCTCTATGAACTTGTGTAATCAACGATACTAGTAAGAACAAAGAGAGCCAGAAGTCAATATAACTAAACGTGGCCATTTAGTTCTTTAACGTAGCATCCAGCAGACTAGCTACCACTACCTACTGTTTCCCTGTGAACAGAGTTGCCATGAAAAAGCAGAAGACTATTCAATTTGAGTCAGCCACTTAACCAGCTGCAGAAATGTAATCATTGTTGAAGCAAACTGTTTTACAGACAACACACACTTGGTCTTACCGCACAACCAACAGTACACCGTGTCTCAGAAAAAAACTGTCAAAATTGTTTTTGTCATTATTTTGTCAAATTATTACTAACTGATAATTTTTGGCACGTTAATGGCTGAGAGAATGAAATTATGTAACGTGCACTCATTTTTCACCTCGTCTAATTTATGTCAATGCACTACCATGTGAAACATAGATGCTACAAATTATTGCATAATGCCGAGTTTTTGTCTCAAATAAACAATGTATCGAGTTAATTAGGCACAGTACACTAAAACATGAATTATTTAACAAAATTATAAGTTTGTATAACAACTCGCTTGCACATTAAAATTTATGCCAAAAGTGTGCTTTGTATAGAAAGACGCAATGGCTTAGATGCAACGCCAATGACTGATAGCGGAACCAACGATCGACTGATCAAATGCATTCACTCATCGATTAGGCGTGTTTTAAGCTCACCAGCCAGCTATTTTGTAGTCTGCTGTTTTCAGCATAAAATAGTTAATATCTCAAAATTATTAAACCACATCGCACTTTGTTGAATTGATGACGCAAGGGTGACCCATCTGATGCAAATGATTACCGCGTGATGTAACAATTAGGAGTATCTGTGTGTCACATGGTAGTGCGTTGAAAAATAAATTATATAGGTGAGGTGGTAAATGAGTGCACCGCAGATAATATAGTCTTAGCTAGGGATGTTAATGAAACTCGCTCGAAACTCAAAAAAATTCTCTATCTCGAGAATTACACTTCCCTTCCATCGAGAATTCCGAAAATCTCAATAGAAGGCACTCTTGGCAAACATTATGCCAAAAATTATCACAGTTGGTGGAAATTTGACAAAGTTATGCCAAAATCAATTTTGACTTTTTTGAGACACAACGTATTTGTGCATCGAATGCTTCACATATACACCAAAAGATCACTACCAACATTCATAGTGATAGTGATAAATTTTTTATGACATGCACAAAACACAACCAGGTTCTTTGTTTCTTCTCACTAAAACCATAGCATGCCACAACAGTAACGTGATTTGTTCATGGTTAAAACTGACAACAGTTATTTATTTAGCATCAGCTGCAAAAATCCCAAGTCGGTCAAGCAAGAGAATTTAAATCTTGCTACAGAAATACGGTCGCCTGCACAGGCGTATGATGCTGCACTGCGCAACACATGCAACGAAAATGTAAAAATAACCAAGTGTCAAGAGTTTCGAGACAGCGTCAGTTAGCTGGAAAAGTAGTGCAACAATTTATCAACGTCTAAAACTGACGACAAATGACAGCTCAAAAAATCCCAAGATGGTTGAGCAAGAGAATTGAATCCTACTAGAGAAAACTGTCGTCTGCACAGTTTAAATTACGATAATGACCAAATGCTTGCAAAGTGAATGAAAAATGAACCGATTGTCACCGAGTTTTGCAATGGATTCAGTTAGACGCAAAAGTAATGCGATGATTTACTCATGTTCAAAACTGGTCATAACTGTCATCTGCAAAATATCCCAGAATGGTTGGCCGAGCAATAGAATTAAGTCCTGCCAGAGTAAACAGTCTCATGCACATCTGTACGATGATCCAACGCGAGCATGCAAAGTGAACGTTGAATAAACCAAGTGTCACCGAGCTTCGCAACGGTGACAGCTAGATGTTTGGCAGATTCTACAAAGTCGACATTCAACACAGATCACAAAATCTGCCGCCGCAGTCACAGTCAGTCACAAGAACAACGTCTCGCCGCGGAATCTAAGATCAATTACTCAGCCTCCTCCCCTTCTCCATTTTCATCACCAGCCCCCTCCTCTTCTTCTTCCGCCTCATTCTCCTCCTCCTCTTCGTCTTCTTCTTCTTTCTTTGCTTTCTTTGGCTTCCGTCCAGCTGAAAGAACAGCACATGGACATAAAACAGGATCAATAATTGATCAATTGAACAACTTACAAAACAAGAATTTTGAGCTAATGCTTACGAGATGTGTGAAAGTCTATAGCAGTTCCGGTTCAGTAGTTTAGCTGAAAATTGGCCTGTTCATGCTAAGTTAATATACAAATACCAAATTCTCTATCTGGATCGCATACCGGTAATGATAGTTTTGAGTGCCAATTTGTGAATGATACACTTCTGTTGCAGCCGAAATCGCCAAAAAATCCATAAAACCCCCTATTTTGGCGTTCAAGGTCATTGAATTCAGCGCCAATCGAGAGCTAGTGTACGACTTCCTATTAGTGATTAATAGTAACCTAGGCCATATCTCGCACCGTTACTAAGATAAAGCGACTTATTGGCCAAAAATCGCAAATTTTACCTACCCCTCTCTCATTTAGTGCTCTCGTTCAGGGTGACCCCCTTAGAATTTATGAAAAAGCTTTACGGTTCCTGAAACTAGAGTCTTCCAGGCAGACGGTGAAGATTTCATGATTGTAGCTTGTACCGCTTTTGACTGATCCACCCGTGTAACAGACAGACGAACAGACAGAGAGACAGAATTGAGATGGCTAAGATGCGCTGAAAGCAGTAGCTGCTTTTGCACGTAAAAATGACCAATAAAAGCTGATCTATAACCTAAAATAAGGTCTACATCTAAAAAAATACAAACTAGCAAACCAATAGAACGCTCGCTAAAACAGTAAAGTTTTGAAGTTCCGTTTAAAAGATTCTTTGTAGGCAGTGCTAAAAACCTCAGGCCCACACGGTATGACAGATCAGACCTGAAGAGTTAAAATGTGGTAACACAAGAAAATTTGCTGCATCTGCTGAAAACCTGGCAGAGAAAAAAAGATTAAAATGAGCAAATAGATACAGAAAAATGCCAGATCTGAAGGAATTTAAGAAAATTAGGCACGTTAAACAAAAACAGCGAGTAGCAATATGACTGTGCTGTTTACTCTTGCCAATGACCATCTACAGCACTCAACAAGCATCTCTAGCTTCCTATGTCGGCCAGCGTTCGGCATGCGACAACGCTCGGAGGGAGACATAGCCAAATGTCCCAAGTTATAACTGACCCACAGTGCCTGCAGGTTTCCTGGAGAAGACTGGGATTAGGATGATAACCTGTCCCTTGACTGGAAATGAGAGAAAGAGCGAGAAAGCATCTCTAGCATCAGTCTTATGCACACAAAAATGTCAACAATGTAACGTAAATCTTGAAAAACACGACATATATTGAGAAAGTACAACATAGCGGATAGCCAGACAGCACATACATTTCTTAGCAGATGCCGGGCGCTTAGTTGGCGCCTGCTGAGTAACTGCACCGGCCTTCTTGCCGTACATGACGACCAGCGTTCTGCTCTGGTACTGCAACTCTTGGCTCGCGTCATGTGCTTTGCGGCACACCTCCTCGTCAGTGAAGTGAATGAACGCGTACCTACGATAACGTATCACCCGGCCAGCCAGCCATTCAGTCACCATTTAAATGTCCAAAGAATATATGGCATTTCATGGAAAACCCATCTTAAAGCTACGAAGCGTCGCCTGAAATATGGGATCACGCAGTGTTACCTGCCACCCGACAGGCGATCAATCCCAGCCAGAAAAGCCGATACTCGATTTGGCCGCAGTGGAGGGATGGAAGGCTGAGTTGACCTTGGTGTGGATTATATACCAAAATGGTTTACCTGTCCACAGATAGTCATCCATCCAAGTACAGGCCACTTGACAGTAACCAAATTTGGAGTCAAACCAACGACCTAACGACTGTTGGTCCAACTTCTTATCATTACGCTACCATGTCACTTCGTAAGACGAGCCAGATCTCTTTCCTAAGCAGATGGTATAAAAAGTGCACACACTAACTAGGTTTTTAGATGCGAAAGCAGCTACTGCTTTAGCGCGTCTTAGCCATCGCAATTCTGTCTGTCTGTCCGTCTATCCATCACACGAGTGGATCAGTCAAAAACGGTGCAAGCTAGGATCACCAAATCTGCCTGGAAGACTCTAGTTTCAGGAACTGTAAAGCTTTTCTATAAATGCGAAGGGGGTCACCCTGAACGAGAATGCTAAATGAAAGAGGGAAGAGGAACTGCTATATTCTTCGCACGTCTCATGAGCATTAGCTCAAATTTCTTGTTAATCTTGTACTGTTAGTTTGTGTGTGCACGCATGCATGTGAGAATTTATTCATAAATACTATGCTGCATATGTGAACAGACAAGTTTATCACCGTCATTTAGGTTTTCTGTAACCTTGTGACCATTCTGCTATTGATAAATTCCATTGTCGGTTAGTGATCGTCTGAAAAGATTCCTCCCCGAAATGCCATGTTTCATGTAGACGGCAGCTAACTCTAATCGCCCACATTTCACCACTAACAGCATATTTTTGCAAACTCCCACCTCCCTTCCAGAATGTAGTAAAACAAATTCGACAATATAAAACACCCACAAACCATCATTAGGAAAGAATTGGTAATAGCAGACAAACAGACAGACAGACGCTGGGCTATAATAATTTTTTTTCGAACAAATGACATGCAGTGGAGTATATATAAATTGCCCAAACCCCGATGCCATATGCTGCACGTGAATTAATATAATGCCATATTCTGCAAACAAATCGGAGTCGTCACTTACCTATGGTTCCTACTACTCTGCAGAATTCATTTACCCTGACATTTCTCTGACTTTCCAGGACAAAACTATACATTTTCCTTGCTTAATTTGTTCATGCAAAATACCAATGTTGTTTTTCAATCGCTTGAAACCACACTAGAAACAAAAGTGGTGGAACAAATTTAAAAAGTGGAGATACACACAATCTGTGAAGCGAGCAGAAAAATTTTCGCAGAGTCTGCGTGCAACAGTTCAAAATTTTTTCTGCATCTTTGTTAACTTATGCACCCCGGTACTTTTACATTCCTTGACTTCCCCTGACCGTAGGAACCATGCTTACCCTATTGGTTTGTTGCCATCCTTTGGATTTAGAGGAAGCGTGACATCGTTGCACGTCGGGAACATCTCCTTGAGTTGGTCGAGGGTTATGTCACGACCGAAGCCAGTGACATACAGCTTGAGTGGGTCACTGGATGCTGTCAGTGCCGGTGTCACGAACGTCACGATGCTCTGGGCGCCAACAAAGTCCACCTGTAGTTCAACGCCATGCACATTCTTCGCCTTAAGCACCTCGACGTTTTTGGTTGCAGTCTCCTCATCCGCAAAGTTGATGACGGCATACCTACGTGACAACACAACATACATACCTAACAACAGAGTCATCTCAAACCAGCAGTGTAACTTCAAATTTTGGGCCCCCCCCTGCAAGAAAATCATTTAGGGTCCCTCTTCTTTCTTTTCCCTTTCTTCACACTCCCTCGTGCTCTTCTCCTGTCCTCACCTCTTGTCCCCTGCATTTTTTCTTTTTTCTTTCCAAAGATCTACGCTTACTTCCCTTACAAGCAGACCAAGCCTCAATGCAGCTAAGAAGTCTGGAGAAGCGCTGTGATCTCCCGCAGCTAGGTATGGGCATAGCCCTGGCTGAAAACGCATTTTAGAGCAATTTAGCTCCCCAGAAACTGCATTTGGAGACAGATTCGGCCAACGGCTGACATTGTGCACTTCAAATATGCACTTACTTACTTAATTACTTGAATTGTATGGTTTTTTTGCTGTGCAAAAAAGCACCTTAATTTTGGGCCCTAAAGAAGTGTGAGCCTTGGGGTCAGTAGATATGCCACTGTCTCAAACCACAAATCATCAGCTGTCTCGTCAACAGAGCTTTAGGTCCGGTTTTTCCATGCACATTTGATGGCCAATCAAATTGATCTCCGATCAACTTCGGTACTTGATCTGAGATCATCTCAATAACCGTTTTTCAATCGCCAATTAGCAACCGATCGTCCATCAAATCTCCCATCAAGTTGATGCCGAATATTGGCGGATCAAGTTAGATAATTGACGATTAAACGTGGCGATCTGCAGTTCGTTGCTTATTCGCACCAGAAACATCGCTTCACTTCGCTGCTCAGAAGGGCAATTCATGCATTAAAATAAAGTTCCAGGCATGTGCATAGTGTTTTGTGGAGAAATAAAATGGATAGACGCGCCCGTGTAATTTGATTTGCGGTAGAATGTATTTTTGACAGCAGACGTATCGTTGATATCGTTGCTATGACGACGTTTACTGCCTATAGCGTCCACTCGCAGCGCATGCCATTAGCACAACACCGCAAATTGAGGTCACTGTCAGCCAATCAGATTGGCATAAAGTAGGCTCGGTTGATGGCCGATCAGCTAATCGCCGATCACGTAATTGGGGATCGAAAATGCATAGAAAAACGAAACACAGTTGATCGACGATCAATTCTGAACATCAAGTTGATTGGAGATCAGTAAATCATAGATCAAATTTGTTTTGATTGGAGATGGAGAAACCGGACCTTAGTTTGCCTGCCCACATTTCTTCTGATTGCAGTATTAGCTTAATGAGTATGCACCAGTGAGTTTTTTGCACTTCGTTCATTAAGAGAAAACTGACTCTCCATCCATCATCATGATTGTGCATAAATTAGGTATCACTAGTCACTATGCTACTAGCCCCTGCACTGCTTTGCTTCTGAAACGGCATTAAAGTAGTAGCATCGTAAGAGGCCAATCTAGGACATGCTTCAAAGCTTAGAAAGAGATGAAGGGCGAAGAACCTGATCGGAACTTGGCGGGCATTTAGTGGCACTACCGACAGCCGGATGTACATATCGATGTAAGACCAATAAAAAAGGAATAATTGATAAACAATTAAATAATGCCAATAAAAGAAATACAAACTGAAAAAGCTATCTTTTACAGTCTTCAGTCACAAAAATTACAATTCACAAAAAATTGCTTCTTATTCCATCAGCTTCATTCATGCAAAAATCCCTCGAGACCTCTGACAAAAAAATACCCAACTTCTCACAAAAACTTTTGCCTTGAGCAATAAGCACTGAAAAAACCTATAACATTTCTCATCATTATCACAGGCTGAATGGCAGTTCAAGCCCTGGGTTAACGGCAACTTCTCTTTTCTATGGAAAAGCCAAAAATCTGACCCCCACAAAATCGAAACCCCTGACCTGACTGGATAAAATTTGATATTATTCAGCAGCACATTGACACACAGTCACTGTGATGCGGGCAATATCACCTTTTGTGATTTTTGCCGTTTTCAATGTGCGAGTTCTTTAATGTTGCCGTTAACAAGTGTATAAACTGATGTTTTGTACATTTACCACATTAAAAAGTCTGAGCACTAACGGACAACATCAGTTTAACTAGTTAATACACTCGCAACTAAACTAAGTGTCTGTATGCCTGTTAAAGTGGGTTATGTCAGTAAGCATGCTAAAAATACTGACACAAAACACCAATCGTAGCACGTTGCTCTAGCATCGCACCTTTCCTTGTCAAGCACAACTGGAAGCTGACAAAGCTTAATTCGATGCATCCTAGCAAACTGTAGCACAATTTTGATGTTTGGCTTACAATATCTGCTAAAGTTCTACAGAACAGCACTGCTAAACAAAAACCAAATAGACCAAAACAACTATTATGTCAGTGGTTATCCCATTTCCCACAATTACTTCCACTAGCCCGAAATGCAGATCACCATCACAATGTTAAGTAAAAAAAAATAAATAAGTTCCTAGATCCAATAACTTTTACAAGCCCAGTGCCTGTCCAATCTGTCAAATGGGTCGTCCAACAGCATCAAAGCACCTAGTATAATTTTTATGCCTGGCTCATGACTGGGAAGAGTTCCGACAACCAAAAACATACCACCTGAAAACAGTGTTTCACGAGGTTAACTCACTTTTTTAAAAAAACCATGCAAAACTACATTTTATATGTTTTTCAATTAATAACATAATAGTTTAAACCCACAAATATCAAACATGAATATTAAACCTATGAATTTTTACACATTTGGATTTATTTGATGTGGACAATATTTAGCCAATCTTTTTCGAGTTATTTAAAACTCATGAAAATGCTGAAACAATTCATTAAGTTAAGGCCTTGCTTATAAAAAACTGACCTTAACACCCCCACCCCCTCCAAAACAAAACCCAATAAAAACACCAGGTTGCGTTTTTAAACAAACAGAATATTAAACCCTGCGACTGTGGGCAGCAAACTGCCATGATGAATCAATAACAGAGTAATGGTTGACTGCTGGGTCAGATATTTTGCCTTCCAGCCTCAAAACAGCAACTCTGCTACGACTAACAACGTCTCATTGCACTGACTACTATTACGTGACTTCACTGTTTAGGCTTATTGTTACGTGTCCTTTTAGTCTTAGGACTTAACGCCACGCTAAAGTTAATTCGTTCTTCATCATCATCATCATCATCAACACTGCTCCCGCTAATAAAATACTGCCAGTAACACCCCTATACATTGCGACAAAAACAGGTAATCTGACAAAATACCGTTGTCGATGATAACTGACAATCTACACATCAGTTTCGACTGTTAATGCTGCAGGGAATTGAAACGGTCCTGTGCAACATACCTGGACTTCTTCTCGGTGTTGTTCGTTATGTCCTCCAGTCTGACCTCTTGAATGTCTGGGCTCAGCGCTTTCACCTCGGCTTCCGTCGTAGACACCGGCAAATTCTTTATGAACAACGTCCTTTTCGGTCTCGGTTCTGATGACAAACGTCAGCAGCTAACTCATCAAGAAAATATCAAGGTGCCAAAAGCTAATACAACATATGCGCTGGTAAAAATAAATATTATTGATCACCTAAATAGTGGCCGGACATCACTAACAATGTTCTTTGACTTGTAAACACTACTTCTACAAACAAAAATTATACTTACTGTAATTCTGCTCACTATAATAAAGACCAAATTTCACCAAAACAAAACCTACTTTTATCCACGGTGGTGCTCATACTATTAATTGTTAGTTCAAAAAATTCATGACACTGCATCCCAATTTCATATCAGCTACTGAGACCAAAATGCTAAACAAACTGCTTCAATTTCAATTTTACTAAAAATTGGCACAACAAAGTAGAGAGTACAGAGTGCACTATAAAAAGTAAGATAGCAGAACACATGTTGAGCACAGATTAAGCAATCGGACAGTTTCGGCAATATTTAGCTTCAATCACTGCCCCGAAGGGTGTTGATAGGTTGGATATTGTTGTACAATAATACAATGCATATATTCATAATCCTGCTATAAATATTTCACTTTTGGCATGTGTAGCAAAGAAAATTTTAAAGTCAGCAGTGGTAATTAATTAACATTTCACTACAGTGCAGCTTTTAGTCTGGGTCAATCCGGTGCTCTAAAATTTGGCTGAGCAAAAGAAGGAGCAAACCAACAGAGAAAAAGCAGTGCTACAATAGCCAGACCTGGAGCAGTTTCAGAAAACTAGCCATTTTACCGTCTGTGTAGTTTGCATTCCCCCCCCCCAAATAACCATGAAATATGTAATTTGCACTTCTTCTACGTGGCAGTTCCCTATGGAAAAATGGACCGACAAAATCTGGAAATCAAAACTAGCCCACTACACGAACCCTAACCCCATCCCTATCACTAATCCACAGTCCCTAACCCTAACCTTAACCCTTACCTAACCTTATCTCTATTCCTAACCCTAACCCTATACAAATCCCTGCCCCCGAACTCTTAATCCCTAACCCTATTTCCTAATCACTGTTTCCAGCTTTTGTCAGTTCTGTCGGGTCACCGGTTGAGACGTACCATACCTCCATCATCTTCAGACTCATCTTCTTCTTCTTCTTCTTCATCAAACTCTTCATCTTCTTCTTCTCCCTCCTCATCCTCATCTTCTTCGTCATCTTCAAACTTTTCCTCATCTTCTTCGTCCAATTCCTCGTCATTCTCCTCCTCATCTTCTGATCCCGCCTACAACGGCCAACAACGTGCTTCCCGTGTTTTGTTGTTCAGTAAATAAATTAAACTCAGTAAGTAAGTAAGTAAGTAATTTATGTAGCACATTAACTATAACAACCTCAAACATACTCGATGCGCTTGTAATACGAGAAGTGATAACATTTTAGAGTTAGACGATGTATGAAAGTAGGTAAACCGTGTGAATTGCAGTTGAAAGTGTTCAGCAGAGCAGACCACCATTAGGAAAGAAACGATTTTGGTTAGTTATTTTATTATCAACTTACAAATTCACAAAAATGCACTTAAATTACTATTTTAAAAAATTTCACTTATTGGAGATGCACACTCTCACCTGTGCCTTCTAGTTTACAGCATTGTTTAGCTGCCAGATAGATAGCAAGCTATTCAAACCATCTTTTTTTGCTAATCAGTAAGCCCTTCACCACAATGGTCTTAGGTAGCAAATGTAGCAAAACTCCACAAGCACTTCGCAAAGCTATAGACAGCAAATAGTCTGACATAAGAACAACAGTAGCCTATAAATTACAGTAAGCAGCACACTGTCATATGCAATCAATAATTAATATTAATATATGTAAAATTCAATCACAACGAGGGGTGTGGTTAAATGCTTACTTTCTTTGGAGTCTTTTTCTTGCCTGGCTTTGACTTTTCCATCATCATCATTTCCTCTTCCTCATCATCGACATCATCATCCTCATCCATGGGTTTCTTACCACGGCCACGGCCACGGCCACGGCCTCGGCCCCGGCCTCTCCCTCTACCCGACTGCGGCGTCTGCAGCACATAACAAGACAGCACTTGCACAACTTCCGGCACACAACGTCTCAAAAAACACTCCAAATACAGGGTGCGGCAAAAAAAGTAGCCCCCCTAAAGTTTTTCACTGTTTTCTCAGCGACCGCTTGGAATTTTAATTTGGAATTTTACACCTTTATTTGCTGAAACCTGTTACATTTAACTACCAAATAAAATTTGATTCTGTTAAAAAATGACAAAGTTATAGACTTTTTAACATGACCGCCTACCGATTTTTCGGCATTCAAAAATGTTCATGCTAAAAATGCTATTTAATTTTTAAAAGCTGGTTACACGTTACTGCCGATGTCATCACAGTGACGTTTTGACAAACAGCAATTTACATTGTTTATAAATTATCATTACATTATCCTTCCTTTAAAGCAATCGCCAGCTGCCCACTGGATTCATCTTCCAGCAGGACAGTGCGTCAGCACCCACGTAGTGCGCAACGCCACGCAGCGCACAGAACTGGCTGCGGACCAATTGTCCAGATTTCATCACCAAAGACCAGTGGCCTCCAAATTCGCCGGATATGAACCCAATGGACTATCATGTGTGGGGTGCAATGTTGGAAGCTTACTGCAAACTTAAAACAAAGCCGAAGACAATCGCTGAACTCAAGCATGCGCTTCAGGTTATCTGGGGCAACCTGCCACAGGGACCGATCGACAAATCTGTGAAAGACTTCTCGAAGAGACTGAAGGCTTGTGTTGGAGCTGGCGGTGGACACTTCGAACATTCACAGTGACAATGGAATTCTGGCATTTGATCACTAGTTAACTGCGTTGTTTCAACGATGTTATTAAATTGGCGTTGAAGACAGAACATTTTTGAATGCTAAAAAATCGGTAGGCGGTCATGTTAAAAAGTCTATAACTTCGTCATTTTTTAACAGAATCAAATGTTGTTTGACAGTTAGATGTAACAGGTTTCAGCAAATAAATGCGTAAAATTTCAAATTAAAATTCTAAGCAGTTGCTGAGAAAACAGCGAAAAACTTTAGGGGGGCTACTTTTTTTGTCGCACCCTGTGTGTCTAATGCCTTGCAAATTATTCACTTTTTACTATGGTCATAATAACTTCCTTTGGACCTGTCTTAAGTTGGGCATTATCTTCACCCCGCCATTAATGCTAATATCATCTTGCATACGTCTGGCCTGCGGTGACTGAAAGACCACATTATGTGGCTCGCAACTCGAAAACTGTTGAGCAATATAACATGAAATGATCTAAGAATCAAAATGATCTCCAAAATGCATGCAAAATGCTGCCACCATGCAGCAAACACTGAAAATACCCACACAGCTGCCATGGTGAGCATGGTGTTATTGACTGTGCGTAAGCACGGCCTGATGTCAAGTAGTATTGTTATTTACTGCTTGAGCTTGCACGGTCTATCCATTGAAGCAATTTCTGTGCGTGCACATGGTCTGAATTTATGAAGTTAATTGCATGACATCTTCGGTCAGATTACGTCATCTAAGGATGGATGCCTTGGCTGGCTTCTTGGGTGGCAGGTTTTTCGTAGTAAATATTGTCATTAATCAAAACTATATCAGCACGAAAATAATCGTATAGTTGAAATTTCTCTAGCCAAAACAGCATCAAATATTTCTACAGGTTGAGTTTTACGTTCACAGATAATTAATAGAAGCAACGTGGACAAAAAAGTGCCCAATGCTAACAAACTGGCACTAGCCTAATGCTGCAGAAGCTGATTAAAGATATGTTGCACACATGCAGTCTAAGCATGCGCAGGGTCATACTAAAAATTGCAAACAGTGCGTTTAGTCCGATCAGTGCAGACAGCCCTTTATTACGATCATCCGCATTGTGTGCGCTGTCCTAGACCGGTCGACCGCGACAGCGGAACGCAATGGCAGCAGGCAGGTGGCGTGCTCTGATCTGATCTGTAGCAGTGACGACCGTTAATTGACCTTCATAAGTGACGTAAACTCGCTCGCACTTACTTCCTGGTAATCATGTCATCCACAGTCGCAGTCCGAGGCTGATCGCACTGTTGACTGCTCCCCGGCATGCAGCTGTGCAGTGCGCTTGCTGTGCTTTCCATCTTGCTGCGCTTGCAGGTTGCACGCTGGCAGCCGCAAGGCCGTATAGGCAGATAACGGCTGCACGCACTGTTCGCACTCTTTAGCGGGACTGCGTGTGCGATCTGCGCACGGTAAATATAATCATTGTTATACCAATGGCAAATCATACGTCAAATCAAATCAAGTACCAATTTTATATCGGACTGAGGGTCTCTTAAATAACTCAAAATATTTAACAACCATGGCGAAACTGAGGATGATGGTAAAAGGCAAATGTGTGGATCCACGGATGTGGCAACGAGTAAAAGATGGATGTCAATGAGGAGGACATCCGCCTTTAACCCATTGTACTCAGCCACGCCTCTGACCAATAAGCAGTGTATTAATTTCAACGCAGTGACTATACACACGGTCGGCTGTATGTATAGACAAATTAGGCATGTGCACACGGCCAATGAAAAAGTTAGACGAGAACACCTAACAGTGGTGACAAACAGACATCACAGAAATTTCGCCCTGAAGTCCTTGCTCCCACATTTTGCACAGTTCACTGCATTAAAGCAGTGCAGAGAAAGATTGGTTATATTTATTATATTAAATCCATTCATTGGTTGTAAGTTAGCTTGACCAGTGAAGAATTTGAGAACGTGTGGCCATAAATGAATGTGCAGGTACTGAATGAGGCATAGACAACATGAGTGATGTAGGCCTACAGTTGTAGATCTGAGCTGAGCGTCCTAGTGATGTCGCCCCAGCATCTAACACACACACCCCCTTTGTCTAGGTATGTAGCTCGCATCCCGACGTCGGCGTCTGGCATTTTATCTCTGTTTCTAGGCATGTGTAGCGTGCTGCTTTTGTTATTTTTGCATTGTCTCGTGGAGTTTATCTAAATTTACTGGAAGGCTGAGTCTTGATTCCACATCTAGAAAATCGTCGTGTGGTCTCCTATGCACTCCATTCTGCAATAATTCATGGAGTCCCGCGATGCAATACGGTTTGCAGGCATATGACCTACTGTAGAGATCTGTGTCCTCTGATGTCAGGTCAGAAATGAATACATGTTTCAGAAAGCTGTTGTTAAAAG